>Ga0316207_10000072_pt1 | contig 221410 bp, 211 predicted proteins | sample 6weekpyrite_MG_FD_204943 | JGI IMG/M metagenome (GOLD analysis project Ga0316207, IMG submission 204943) | Microbial mat bacterial communities from mineral coupon in-situ incubated in ocean water Damariscotta River, Maine, United States -... | ecosystem: Environmental > Aquatic > Marine >...
ACGTGACGATGACAGCCCTTTGGGGACCTGCTATCTCAAAAAATCCTTACTTGTCTTTCAAGTTTAAGGGTGGTGCCAAAGGTGACAGCATTAAAATTAGCTGGGTCGATAACAAGGGTCAGTCTAGCTCAAAAGAAGCTAAGATTCGTTAGGACTAGTTATTGAGTAGTAATAAAGAAGGCCGCTTATTAGTAAGCGGCCTTTTTTTATTGTTATAAAACGTGGTCAAATATTTTTATAGTAACGCTATGGATAGAAAATACTTCTCTGTCATATTACTATTCACCTTTCTTTCTTACAAAGTAGCCGCAATGTCTGAAACTTTAGAATCTGTCATTATTGAACCGGATGGTGAAACTCAAGCGGTTGTAATTTGGTTGCATGGTTTAGGTGCCGATGGCTATGATTTTGAGCCGATTGTCCCGGAATTAAATTTACCGAAAGATGCTGGTGTTAAGTTTGTATTTCCGCATGCCCCTAAAATACCCGTCACAGTGAATGACGGTTATGTGATGCGTGCCTGGTATGATATTGCCGCCACGGACTTAGGTGAGCAGCAAGATGAAGAAGGAATAAAGCGTTCACAGCAACAATTGATCGCCTTGATTAAAGTAGAGATTGCGCAAGGTATACCAGCAGAAAAAATTGTGTTGGCGGGTTTCTCACAAGGCGGGGCAATTATATTGCAAACAGGCTTGCGCTATCCGAAGAAGCTAGCAGGTATGATGGTGTTATCAAGTTATGTGCCACTAGCTGATACCTTGGCGGTTGAAAAACATTCGGCTAATCAAGATGTGTCTGTCTTTTATGGCCACGGTGAGCAGGATGATGTCATCCCTATTAGTTTTGCAAAGCAGTCACGTGATTTATTAACAGCGCAAGGTTATCAGATTGAATGGAAAAGTTATGCAATGTCGCATTCGGTTGTGTTGGATGAAATTGATGATATTGGGATTTGGTTGAGAAAAGTATTAGACCTTAATTAGCTAAATTCAATTATTTTTGCCAACAAAGAATGCGATTGTTAGCAGGCATTTCATAATCATTATTAAGTGTTAATCCACATTGCCTAGCTAATTGATCTATATCACCCGTGTCACGTATGCCACTTTCAGGGTTACGTTGTTTAAGCCATTGGTCGAAACGCGCATTGCTTTCGCTTGTAAACGCACCGTTATAATTAAAAGGTCCATATAGACAAACAATGGCATGATCGTCTAGACAGTTATTTAAGCCTTTAAATAGCGCTTCAACAGCTTGCCAAGACATTATATGTACGGCATTCGCACTAAATACAGCATCGTATTTTTTATTTGGCCATTGTCCTTTGAGCACATCAAGCTCGATAGGTGGGAGACAATTTTTTAAATTGGCTTCGTCAAGCCAAAGTTTCATCCCATGTAGTTCAACATTACGATCGCTACACTGCCATTGAAGATGAGGCATTTGTGATGCGAAATACACGGCATGTTGTCCAGTACCGCTACCAATTTCTAACGTGTTACTTGCGTTAGAAAATTCTTTTTTTAACACATTAAGAATAGCGTGTTTATTTTGTTCACAGGATTCAGCAAAAGGTTTGTTCATGTTTTTTATTTTTTTAAATGTGTAATAAAAAACCGACTTAAAAATCCAGTCGGTTTCTATTATCTAAATGAATAAATGACGAATCAATTAACTACACGCCACTTGCCATTTTCTCTACAAGCTGTACCGGTTGCGGTTTCACGTTTACCATCGATGACGACTTCGGTTGTGTAGTCACGGCATGGACCATCGTTTGTTGAATAAGTGCGCGTTGGTGTTACAGAGTATTCATTACCACTGTCGGGGTTACGCCAAGAGCTAGCTTGGTTCGTTGGGGTGGTTTCAAAAGCTTGATTAGCACGGTAACGATCATTGTCATCCATTGTTTTACCGATCTTACCGCCGAAGTAACCACCGAGAATTGTTCCTGCAATAATGGCAGCCGTTTTACCTCGACCACCACCAACATTTGAGCCCAGTACACCACCAACAACCGCGCCAACAATGCTGCCAGTTTCTTCTTGGGTTGGAGGTGATTGACAAGCGGTGAGTGAGACGGCAAATAGTGCTGAAACAAATAAATTAAATAAAGTTCGGTAGCGTGTTTTCATGGTCTTTTTCCTGTAATGCAGAAGTGCTTAAAGAATATGACCAAGTATAGCCGATACAGTTCAACGGAGCAGGTTAAAATTTATGCTTTGAAAACACAGTGTTTAGAACATAGCGGTTGAAAAACCCTTGAAACGGGTATCCATCAATGGGCTATTGCCACGTGCCGCTATATACCAGCCAACTTTACTTTCAGTTAACCACATTTTAGGTGTAGAGCGAGACTGTGAAAAACGCACCACCTTTTGAGAAGGTTCATTGTTATCAAGTAGCCACATGTTATCGACGACTACGGTCATGTGGTTAGTAACAGGGCCTTGGCGGTGTAGGCTGTCCATGCGTACACGGAGGATGCGTGACGGGTGGATGCCGCGATCAATCAATTTGTAGTAGAAAAGGTGGCTAAAGGTCGTGCAGTCACCACGGTATTGTCCATTTTTACGCGCATTTTCAAGTTCAGTACGTGTTGGATAGAGATCAAAACGGCCATAGGCCTTGTTGTCTTCGGTGTAGTTGGTTTCAGCCATAACCTGTTGGTAAACGGTATCGACGATTTCTTTTGTATGAGAAGCAGACATGGGTTGATTAATTTTAGTGTCAACGGATGCAGTTGGTAGGTTGTTACGACGTAAAATTTCTTGCCAAGGTAGTTTTGCGATACCGCAGACATCTTCTGGGCAGGCTTGATCAAATTGCTGCATAGCAGCAGGAACAGTGTTGTTATGCGCCGAACAAGCGCTTAAAAGTAACGAAAAAACGACGAAAAGAAGATTACGCATTATGTGCTCCGTTTCAGTAAATCCCAATGGATCGTGGTTCTGAAACGGATTACAGGACTGACAATATGCGGTTCATTGTCGTTCTGGCAGTCCCGCTGTCGTAGGGTTTAAACCCGTTAGACCGGTGACTTTGCGTGCCAAGGTTTTCACCTTGGGTAGCCCTTTTCAGAACATCTACTGCTGTAACGGCGCCGATTTTATTATTTAAAGGGTATGTGAAATGAAAGTTAATTTTTTAACAATTTGTCACATTTTTGTTGTTTTTGTATTCACCAGAATATATCGAGTTAGCTATGTAAGCTAAAGTTTAATATTAGTATTTTTTAATAAACCACTAATTTACAACATTAATTTTTTTTAAAAATAGGTAAAAAACTCAAAAAGCCAAAAAAAAGATCAGCAATATCCTACAAATAGACGCCCTTTATTCCATTGCGGCCTATTTAGAGGAAGTTTAAAATTCACTTCTTGGTAGAGATGTACATATATAAGGGAATAGGCTCGGTCTCCGCAGACACAATAGGGGATGCTAGGTCGGGGATTTGGGGGAAGTACGTGAAAGAATTTACTGTAAGCAGAAAGCCTGCAAGGGCGCTTTTTTTCTGCCTATGTTTTGTTTTTGCTTTACCAGCTTTTGCCGTTGATCCGGTTACGCCTGGTGGTGCTCGCGAACCTTTTAAGAAGGATACGCTGACCGCCCCGAAGGCAATAACGGCACCACCGATCAAAGAAAGTACACCAGCACGACCAAAGCAAGATACATCAAAGCGCATTCAGGTTAATCGTTTTGAGATTAGCGGTAATACCGAAATACCGACTAAAGAGCTTATTTCGCAAATTGCCGAACTGCAGGGACAAAAGTTAACGCTGGAAGAGATCTACGCAGCGGCAGATATTCTTACCGATTATTATCGTCTGCGTGGTTATTCCTTAGCCAAAGTGACAGTCCCTGCACAGCGTATCAATATCGGTATTATTGAATTGTCAGTTGTTGAAGGGAAGTTAAACGCGGTTAAGTTTAATGGCACACAGAATTATGAGCCAAGTAATTTACGTGGCTATCTTGCTTCATTAGAGGAAGGTAAGGCGATAACGCTTTCAAAGCTTGAGCACGATTTATTGCTACTCAATGATTTACCCGGTTTAACGGCACGCTCGCTTATTAAGCCAGGGCCGGTGTTTGGTACCTCTGATTTATACATCGATGCTGAGGAGGTGCCATTTCAAGGGCGCGTGAGTTTAAATAATTATGGCCGCGTTGAAATTGGCGAATGGCGTTTAGATGGTGAGTTTGTTTTTAATAATCTGACCGGTTATGGCGACCAACTAAATATTGCCTTAAGTAAGAGCGAACAGGGATTATTGAGCTATGCGAACATTGGCTACAACGTGCCGGTTAATAAATTAGGCACACGCGTAGGTATTAATGTATCGGACATTGATTTCAATGTGGCGGGTGAATTTGCGGCGTTGGATATCGAAGGTGATACCACGGATGTGCAATTAACCTTGAGTCATCCAGTAATACGAACACGACGTGAAAATTTATTGATTGGTTTGGGAGTTGGCCGTAATGATTCGCTCTCGCGGACATTGGGGACAGTGACGCGTGATAACGACATCAACCTTGTTGAGTTGAGTTTGTTATATAACCGAGTGCATGCGAATAATGCGATTTCGTCTATTTCAGCCGTATTATCGAGCAATTTTCGCAGTAACCCAGATGGGATGCGTAATAATGCACAAAAAGCGAAGTTAATAGTGGATGGCAATCATCTCTTCGCTCTGGATAATAACTGGTCAGTATCGTTACGAGGTTTAATAAGTTTAACCAGTGATCCATTGGTAGACAGTGAGCGGTTTAGTATTGGCGGGCAGGGCAGCGTACGTGGTTTCCAGTCTGCTGAAATACGTGGTGATTCAGGTTATGTCATGAATGTTGAATTGCGTCGCCGCTTTAATTTTGAAGGAACGTTGCCAGGCAGTGCGCGAGTCTTCTTTGATCATGGACGTGTTTTTCGCAAACTTCCGACTGCCAGTGAAGAAGAGCAAGAGAACTTGTCGAGCGTGGGGTTAGGGGTCACGCTATTACCGACAAAACAGTTTTCGATTGATATGGAGTTTGCAAGACCGATAGATGCTCATGCAACAGCAGACCAACGAGATGGTGGAAGATTTTTAGTTAATTTATCGACAGTATTTTAATACAGGTTACGAGGGGTCTTAATCCTGTATGGGAGACACGCTAAAGCGTGATGAAGGAAATGGACATGGGAAAGCCAGAGATAAAATATAAAATTTCAACACTTGCGCTGCTTGCTGCAACGCCGGGGTTGGCTATAGCCGGGCCGCAAGGTGGCAATGTAGTTGCGGGGGCAGCAACAATCAGTACGCCAACACCGCAAGGTACTGTTATTGACCAAGGTAGTGCCAAGGCGATTATAAATTGGCAAAGCTTTTCAATTGGCTCGAATGAATATGTTCAATTCAACCAACCTGATAGCAGTTCAATTTCATTAAACCGAGTTGTCGGTGTAGACCCTTCAGTTATTCTTGGTAACTTGGCTGCCAATGGTCAGGTTTTTCTCGTTAACCCCAATGGTATTTTATTTGGTACAGGTGCCACGCTTGATGTGGGTGGTCTGGTTGCCAGTACACTTGATATAGATGACGATGATTTTCTTAATGGTAACTATATCTTTACCGGTGCGGAAAAATCAGTCGGCAACGCTGTTGTTAATGCCGGTGTAATACAAGCCCGCGAAAGCGGTTACGTTGTGTTAATGGGTGATCGCGTTGAAAACAGTGGTAACGTCGAAACAAAATTTGGGCAAATTGCTTTATTGGCGGGCGGTGAAGTCACCTTAGACATTGGTGGCGATGGCCTATTGAGTTACAGCATTGACTCAGCATCAGCAACAGAGCTAGCCGGTGTGGAAAATACTGGTGAATTAATAGCCGATGGTGGTCGCGTTATTCTAGCGGGTAAGGTCAGTGATGCACTGGTTGCGACAGCTGTAAACAATAGTGGCCTTATTCAAGCAAACGGTATCGAAGAACGTAATGGTGAAATTTATTTAACCGGTAGTGGCGATGTTTATAACAGCGGCATAATCAATGCGTCGGGCGAAACAGGCGGAACAGTTTCAATTCAAGGTAAACGCGTTGCCCAACAAGGTGAAATTCATGCCGACGGCTTGGTTGGCGACGGTGGTAAGATTTCCATTAAAGCAGATGAAGTGATTGCCTTAACCAATGGTAGCAATACAACTGCAAATGCAGGCACTAATGGTGATGGTGGCGAAGTCATTGCGTACACCGAAGGAGCTGCTTTATTACGTGATGGTGCATTGATTGAAGCTAAAGGTGGTAGCGAATCAGGTGATGGTGGTTTTGTTGAAGTCTCCGGTATTCAGCATGTAGAAATTAATGGCACTGTAGATGCCTCTGCAACGAATGGTGCAGCGGGTACTTTTCTGATTGATCCGACAGATATTAATATCGTTGCAGATGCAGATTTAACTGGTGCTGTTCCAGATCTTGCCGATGCAAATATGGACAATGTTTTTGAAAATGATACTACTGGCGTCAACGAAATTGGTGTAGGTGTGATCACCGGTATTCTTGATGCGGGAACCAGTGTTACTTTGCAAACAACTAATGGGGTTGATAATAGCCCTAACCTTGGTGATATCACGGTTGATACAATCATTAGTACTGATATCACTGGTGGTGACGGTGACGCAACATTAACTCTGCAAGCTGACAATGACATTATTCTTAACCAAGATATTACTAATAGCACGGGAACACTGAATGTCGATTTACAGGCTGATGGTAATGTGACGTTCAGTGCTGGTGCAGATATTACAACGAATGGTGGTTCAGTATCGATAACGGCTGATACGGATGGCAGTAACAGCGGTGAAACCATCATGATGGCTAGCGATTCAGTTATCAGTGCCGGCAGCGGAACGATTGCATTAAATGCAGATGATGATATTGCATTGGGGCAATTAACAACATCGAACACCGTAGATATTGTGACAGTTAATGGTGCGATAACAGATGCAAATGGCGTAACAAATAATATTACCGGTAGCACAGTAACGCTAACAGCTGATAGTGGTGTTGGGTCAGGTGATGCGCTGGAAACAACAGCAGCAGTATTGGATGTTTCAGTTGGTGGTACCGGCGATATTGATATCGTGGAAACGGATGGTGTTCAGCTTGCAGGTATTGATACAGCCGACGGCAGTGTTTCAATTAGTGCAGCAGGTGCAATTACAACCAGTGCAAATATTACTGCAACTGACGGTGATATATCGATCACAACTACTGCGGATGGCGAAGTTACTCTGAGTAATGATGTGACAGCGACAACATCAGCGAACAATGATGATGTTTCATTAACGATCACTGCTGGTGGTACAGGTACGCTTACCCAGAATGCAACGACTTCCATTTTAGCTGATGCAGGCGGTGATGATGCAAATGCAACCGTTAATTTAAATGGTGGAACCGTTATTTTGAATGGTAATGTTACTGCCGAAATTGAAGATGACACGGATTTATCAGGAGACAAAGCGGCTGTAAATATTAGTGCTGCTGCGGGTGGCTATTCAGGTACTGGGGCTATATTAGCGACTAGCCTTAATGATGGTTTTACCGATGTGACTATTACCACAACAAACTCGGGAACATTAACCGTAGGTGGCTCGGTTCGAGCTTTTGTTGATGATGATGGTGATAGCTTAGTAAATATTCAAGGTTCTGGTGTTGCTAATATCAATGCGGCGGTTAGTACCGAAGCCGGTGATGCGAATGGTGATGATGGTGATTCTACCATTACTATTTCCGGTAGTAGTGTCATTAGTAATGCTAGTGGAACAATGAGTGCATTAACAAATGAAGATGGCGATGCATCCATTAGTATAACCAGCACAGATATAGCAACAGGTGTTATTACAATTGGTGGAGCAGTATTAGCCGACGTAAATGACAATGGCGATGCTTCAGTTGATATTAATGGAACACTAACAACAAATATTAATGCAAATGTTACCGCGGTTACGGGCAATGGTGCTGGGGATTCGGGTAACGCGGATATTATTTTTGATGGTGCCAATGTCATATTGGATGGCACGGTGGCTGCAACAGTCACAACGGATGGTAATGCCACCGTAAATGTCGGAACTAGTACCAATAAAGTTGATTCGGTCGCTTTCGGTGCGGCGGGTGCGATTAGTAGCACGGTGGGTGGCACGGGCAACGCGACGCTTTCTGCTTTTTCAAATGGTGCATTTAACGCGACAGGCAAATCATTCAATATTAATGATGGTATTACGATCGATGCTAATGGAATTACAACTGATGCCTTAACGTCAGGCAATGGCTTGATTACCTTGGTAGGTGGTACGGGCGCTATATCAACGGGTGCCATTAATGCAGACAGTGTTAATTTCTCAACGGCGGCAGGAAGTGCTGCGGGTATTACAACGGCTGGAATCGTTACAGATAATGGCGATGTCATTATTGGTGCAGATGGTGCGGTATCGATCATGGATATTGGTGCTAGCAATGCGATTAATGTTTCCGGTTCAGCAATTACGACAGGTACGTTGGTTTCTGGTAATAACATCGATGTCACGGCAGACACCGGCGCATTGGCGATCACATCAGCGACGACGGATGATGGTGCGATTACACTTGACGCAACGGTGGGCAGTATCACAACCGGTGTGCTGGACATAGATCGCAGTGCAGGCAGTGATGGTGACGCAGCCATCACATTGACGGCCGGCACAATGGTTGATCTTAATGGCAATGTCACTGCGGTATCAGGTGGTGATGGTAACGATGCCACGGTAATGGTCACAGCGGGTGGCGTGCTCACGCAAGCAGCCGGCACAACGATAACGGCGGATGCGACCGATTCAAACGACGAAGTGGCGACCGTATCACTGACAGCAGACAGCATGACATTGAATGGCGCTGTGGTTGCTGATTCAGCGGGTGCAATGATGAATGGCAGTGCGATTTCATCTATTACGCTTACTTCAAATTCTACTACGATGGGTTCTACTATTGGTGCACTGACGTCGCAGATATCATCGGGAGATGGTGATGCGAGTATTGCCATTGATGGTACAGCAGATGTGACATTATCTGGCGCGGTGACGGCTTCATTGGCTGATGACGATCATTCAACAAATGGATTGGGTGCGAGGGTATCCGTCATTGCCGATGGCATACTGAATGTGAATGCAGCAGTAAGTGCAAGCGCAGCTGATGATGGTAATGCAACGGTTAGTCTAGGTGATAGTGGCAACAGAGCAACGTCAATCGCCTTCGGTGCGGCGGGTGCGATTAGTAGCACGGTGGGTGGCACGGGCAACGCGACGCTTTCTGCTTTTTCAAATGGTGCATTTAACGCGACAGGCAAATCATTCAATATTAATGATGGTATTACGATCGATGCTAATGGAATTACAACTGATGCCTTAACGTCAGGCAATGGCTTGATTACCTTGGTAGGTGGTACGGGCGCTATATCAACGGGTGCCATTAATGCAGACAGTGTTAATTTCTCAACGGCGGCAGGAAGTGCTGCGGGTATTACAACGGCTGGAATCGTTACAGATAATGGCGATGTCATTATTGATGCAGATGGTGCGGTATCGACCATGGATATTGGTACTAGCAATGCGATTAATGTATCTGGTTCGGCAGTCACAACAGGTGCCCTTGACGCAACAGATGCAGGTGTTGATCTGACATCAACAAGTGGCGCAATCAGTGTCGGTACAATCAGTGCTGACAGTGCGGATGGAACCAATACGAGTGTTACCGTAAATGCCGCAACAACCTTGACTGTTGGTGACATTACCGTCACTAGTGATGCGGTTGACCTTAGCGCCGGAACGACAATAAGTTTGGCAGAAATGACTGGCGCATCAGATATTAGTTTATCAGCCGAAGGCACAGTGACATCATCTGCAGCAACAGCTTATGCGGCAGACAGTATTTCACTGCTCGGTACAGGTGCTGGTGCAAGTTACTTACTGAATACGGATACAGCGCAACTAAATCTGCAAGGCGGGATTAATAGCCTTGTTCTTAATAATGCCGCCTTTAATGGTACGACTTCAAACATAGCGGTAAGTGGGAGTGGTTACGGTAGTCTTGATATTGATACAGATGTTAATACTGATGTAACAGGTACGTTATCGGCAACGGGTATAATTGATTTTAATTCTGCTACTGGTGATCTCACAATTAACAATGATGTTTCTACAACATCAACACTTACATTAACAGGTGCGGCTATTGACAGTTCAGCGTCAACATTAAGCGGTGATAGTGGCCTAACACTAACGGGCGATAGTATTGATGCAGGCGCATTGAATGCAGACACAGGAATCATCACTGTAACGGCAAATACAGGCAATGTAGCCACCACAGCAATTACCGCCAACAGCATTTCGATTACCGCCAATGACGCAACAAATGGTGCAATTACAACGGGTGCACTTACCACTGATGTTGGTTCGATTAGCTTAGTTTCTGAAGGTGATGTTTCAACAGGATCAAATGCCGTTAGTTCTGCAACAACGGTGAATCTGGATGGTGCGAATGTCACGGCGGGTGGTGTTTCTGGTACGACGGTTACTTTGGATGGCGCAAGTATTAATGTTGGATCAATAACATCATCGGCAGGCCTGAATGTTTTAAATGCAGATGATTTCACAGCAGGCGATATAGATAGTGGCGGTCTTGGTTTAACGGTTAACACAACAACATCTATTGATACTCAGGCAATTACAAACACAGCGGCTGTCGCATTAACCTCTGCAACGATTGGTACGGGTGATATTTCTGGTACAACGGTACTTCTGGATGGCACAACCATAGACACTGGTGCGATTACGGCATCATCTGGTTTAAGTATTTCAAATGCGGATGACTTTACTGCGAGCGGGACTATCAATAATGGTGGCCTAGCTCTGTCGGTTAATACAAATAATTCTATAGATACGCAGACTATTACAAATTCAGCTTCTGTCACTTTGGCGTCAGATACGGTCAGTACCGGAGATTTAACGGCAGCATCAGGTAATGTAGCTGTCACGGCAAATGATGGTGCGGCCAGCACGGGTGGTATTACTGCAAATAGTGGCAGCGTTAATGTTAGTGCGACGAATGGCGCAACAACCATTGTTGGTAATGTGAGTGCTGGAACAAATATTACTTTATCGGGTGCGGGTGTTAATGCGTCAGCTAACGGCGATCTAACGACGGCGTCGGGTAATATCTCTGTCAATGTTCCTACGAATGATGCAAATGGCATTGTTTTGGGCAATTTGTCAGCTGTATCGGGAACAGTTTCAGTTGATGCAGTTCTAGGCGATACGACCGTCGGTGATGTTGCTGCTATGTCTGGGACTGTTAGCGGTGAGGATGTGGTCGTTGGCAGTGTTACGGGTAACATTGGTGTGATGGCGAGTAACCTAACGTTGGATGGAACCTATGCTAATGGCACCTTCTCTGCAATCAATACCCTGACATTGGATACAACCGGTATTATTGAAAATAACGATGTATCGCTTAGCGGCGCAGATATTAATATTGACGGCACGATCAATGCACTTGCAATGGGCGCAGAGCAAAATGCTAGTGTTACCCTAAACGCAACAAATCATATTTCAATAACGGGCACGGTTAATGTGTCATCACAAAGTGGTAATGCAACATTTATAGCCACAGCCGATTCAGATGGTGATATGAGTGGTGACTTCACTCAGACAGCAACAGGTGCAGTCACTGTTACGGCGAGTAACACGCCTTTAGTAATACCTATGTCTGAAAGTGGTACGGGCAATACAAATATTAATATTGCTGGTGCGAGTGTTCAGCAGCTAGGTAGCCTGACTTCGAATGCGGCAAATGGTACGAGTGCTATTTTAATTCCGGGTACTGTGGAACCCTTTAGTCCAGATCTATATCTCACAACAGGTTCGGTAGCAAATCAGTCGTCCATAAACTTAACATCAACGACAGGCAGTGTTGAAACAAATACGATTACCAGTAATTATTTAGCAGATACTGTGTTTGGTGCAATTACAGGTTCTGAATCAATATCAATTAAATCAGCAGATGCTGTCACGGTTAGTGGCGCTATCCAGACATCAAATACAGCATCTACAGAGATGGTTTCGATTATGGCAGCAGGCAATGTTGCGGGTGCCGGTAGTCTTGCTTCAGACAGTGTTAGCATCACAACAACAGGCGACATCGGTAGTGTGTCAGAGAGTTTAAATATTGATGCGAGTTCTGTGGTTATCTCAGGTAGTTTATCTAATGCATGGCTCGGCCTTGATCGTGCAACCAGTTCATTGACGCTTAGCTCTGGTGTTAGTGATCTTCTAGATGTGACAGCGGCAGGCGCTCTCAATTTAGACGGAACATTAACAGCAAGTGATATTGTGCTTGATGTGGCTGGCAATGCTAGTGACGGTGGCAATGTATTAACAGCAAATTCAGTTAGTTTGAACGGTACAGGGGACTATGGAACAACCAGTGCACGTTTTGATATTAATGCCGCTGATATAAACGTTGATGAATCCGTGAATTCTGCAGTAATAAATAGTAGCGCGGCTACAACAGATCTTAATTTTGTTAACAATGGCCACGGTAATATTGATGTAACGGGTAGCAGTGACTTAACTGTGACTAGTACAACAGCTATATCAGCAAACACTTTTACGACTAACATTAGTGGCAGTCTGGATCTCCAGCAGGATCTTTCAACAACAACACCGCTTGTACTGACAGCCAATGGTATAACCAGTGGTACCAATGTTCTCACAGCCTCATCAATATCATTGAATGGTACGGGTACGAGTAACGTTGATGTAGACACTAATGCAGCAACAGTCGTGCTAGGCACAGGCTTAGCTGATGTTGATGTTGATAATGGTGCAAATACAGCAGCAACAATATTTAACTTTGGTGCAGGTAGTTATGGTGCGTTAACACTTAACACGGGTGGCGATACAAGTTTCACGGGTAGCAATATAACAACATCGGGCGATGTGAATGTGATGTCTTCGGGTACTTTAGCTGTAAATAGAAACATTACGGTAAATACTGGAGCAGATGCAAACCTAAGCCTAACTGCATCAGGTATGTTGACTCAGCAAGTTGGTTCTAGCCTAACAGCGACGGCGGGCTCCAATGCCGGTGATAGCGCTACAGTTACTTTGTCAGGAAGCAGTGTTGTACAGGATGGGATTGTTATCGCACAAGGTGGTGGAGCCGGTGGCACTAATACCATCGATGTTGATTCAACAACAGGCAATATTGAGGCAAGTATTCTTTTAGCTTCTTCAACAAACGGCAATAATGCGCTTGTTGATATCGATTCAGCCGCGGGCGTGACGTTTGATACTTTTAGCGCTTTTGGGTTTGGCGTTATTCAAGCTCTAGCCAATAGTGGCAATGATGCAACGGTTAATGTAACAGCGGCAACAACAATAACCCAAAATGCAGGTAACAATATTCGAACTGCGGCAAGTGGTGTATCTGAAATAGATATCAGTGCTGGTGGCGCTGTACAGCTAGATGGCATAGTCGATGCAGATAATGTGGCGGGCACTTCAACTATTGATGTTACAGGTAGCGGTTATACAGGTACTGCAATTCTAGATGCAAATAGTGTTGCGATAACAACTACGGGTGGGGCGATTGATGCAAGAACGCGCAGTGCAGATATTACACTAGCGGGTACAGATACCCTGACGTTGGATAACACTGCCTTTACCGGTGCAACTACGTTTAACTATACACAGAGCAGTTACAATACACTGGATCTTTCATTTGGTGGCACAACGACACTCGTTGGTTCGGATATCACGACATCTGGAGCAACAAGTATTAGTAGTCTTGCTGGTTTGAATTTAAATCAGGGATACAGTGCACCAGTTATTAATTTAACAGCTGGTGGGCAAGTCAATGTGGCTGGGTTATTAAATGCGGCAACCATAAACTTTGATGGTAATGGTGGAGCAAACTTTGGCTCTAGCGGATCCAAGATAATGACTAATGCAGGTACAGTAGATTTGGGTGCGGGTATTAGTGATGTGTTTATTGATAACGAAATGAATACAGGTAATGCAACACTAAACTTTAGCGGTACAAATTACGGTATTGTTGATTTTGATTTTGGTGGTAATTCAGCAAGTTCAGGTATGGGTGTAACAACCACATCAAATGTAACAGGTAATGATTTCTTGGCATCGGCATTAGCCATCTCGGGTAATGGTAATATTAATGTGACGGCTGGTTTTGATGTCAATGGTGGTACGGTGCCAGGTGTAGAAGGTGACACTCTCTTAACAGCTGCGGTAGCTTCAGTTAGCGGCATTATTAATGATGGTGGCAGCAGTGATCCTAATGCAAGCTTTATCGCAACTGATAAATTAACGTTGAACGTAAGTAACCTAAAACAAAGCAACCAATATGTATTAGCTAAAGCAGATGATATTCAATTTACCGGCACAAGTAATGCTGAGAATTTATTAGTTCAGCTAACGCCGTTCTCATCGGGCGCAGATATATTAGGTAATTTTAAATCACTCAGCTTTAATCAGACTGCATCTGGAGCGGCTGACTTTAATTATGGTTTCGATGAACACTTTGCACCTTTTACAGGCACAACTATCGCATTAGGTGAGCAAGGTTTTGCTGGTGATCTTTCGGTTGGTTTGCTGAATGCAGGAACTAAGAATTTAATCTTCCTTACCAGCGGTGCGATATCGGGTCTCGATAATATTATTGGCACAGGTTTATTGGGAACAGCAGATGAAACGGGCGGTTTCTTTGTTGTTCGACCTATTGTGACAACATTTACAGCAGATCAATTAGGTTCATTTGGCTTTAAGTTTGGTGCTCGCGTTGCGACGATTGAGTTAAATAATGGTTTTGATGCGTCAGGTGAAGATGAGCGAAACAGGGATGACCTTGAATTAGAAGAAGGCGGTGTAAACGATGGTTCCGAACAGCAGTGTTCATAATTATTGTTTAAAACTGGAAATCAATCATGACTGAAATAAATTCTATTACAAAGCGTGCGTTGTTTTTGGTGTTATTAATTGTAACAGCAATCACTAGTTGGCAGGTTACGGCAAAGATTCCATCTGCCGGAAAAATTGTGCTGGTAACAGGTAAAGCAGCTGCGCTTTCTTCAACGGGTGAATCACGAGTATTAAAACGTGGTGGACCCTTTTATGAAGGTGACACGATTGAAACGCAAAAAAAATCATTCGTAAAACTTAAATATACGGATGGCGGTGTGATGTTGTTGCGACCGGCAACAAAATTGATTGTTGAAAAATATAAGCATGCTAAAAATGGCGTTGGTAAATCAGTTACGAATTTAGTTAAAGGTGGTTTGCGCGCGGTAACAGGTGTTATTGCTAAAAGAAATAAAGCTAATTATAAATTAAAAACACCGGCAGCAACGATGGGTGTTCGTGGTACTGATTTTACAGTTCGGTTTTGTAATGGCGATTGTACCGATCTAGAAGCATATGGTGCACCAGCACCTGACAATGGTTTATATACGGGCGTAAATAAAGGCGGTATTGTTTTAGCGAACGCAGCAGGTTCGCAATTATATAATGTCGGTCAATTTGGTTACATTGCGAATACTCAATTTAAACCACGTTTGTTGCCATCTGCACCAGCTATTTTTGTAATAGATAATCTTCCTGATCCTAATGCAAAAAACAGCAGTGACTTTATTGAAGGTAATGCCTGCAAGTAGCCTAATATACTGTATATATAGAGTAAAATAGATGAAGTTAATTGCCCCGCCTGGTTATGGTGCTGTTGTACCTTTTAATAAAGAAAGCCATTCCAAGCTCAACGTAAAGGAAGAGCAGCGCTTCTCTTTTGCAAAAAATCTTAATGCAATCTTTACGACGATAACTGAGTTTGTACAAGCTGCACGATCTTATCCGGTTGTCTTTAGCAAAATGAAAGATAACGACGAATATGTACCTATGATCGTCACGGGTCTTGCGACAGGTGAAAATCGCTTTATTGATGAAAAGGGTGATTGGGAGTCGGGTGCGTACGTACCCGCCTATGTACGTCGTTACCCATTTTGTGTTGTAGAGATACCAGCAGAAGAAGATAGTGCGCCACAGCAACTTGTTTGTGTGGATGAAGCAGCACTTATTGAAAGTGAACAATCTTTTTTTGAAATTGATGGTGAGCCGAGTGATGCTTGGCAGCAGTTCCAACATTTTATGCAGGAATATGAATCATCACGAATAGCGACACAAGCATTTACAAGTAAATTAGTAGAGCATGATTTGTTAGAGGTGTTTGAAGCAAAAGCGATGCATGTATCTGGTCAGGAATATCACATGACCAATATGTATCGTGTGAACGAAAAGAAATTGAAGAAACTGACCGCAAAAATTTTACGTGAATTAATGAATAAAAATTACATGTATTTTATTTATGCGCACCTAATGTCGTTAGATAATTTTCAGCGCTTACTAGATAGAGAAAATAAAAAATAATCTTAAGCAGGTAATTGCTCACGGTATTTATCTGAGTTTTCAATTCGGTTAATCAGTATATTTTTAAATACATCAGGATCTTTAATATGTGTCATTTCCCCTTCTTTGGGGAAATGTTTGTCATGTAGGCGAGATAACCAAAAACGTAATGCGGCTGCGCGCAACATCATTGGCCATGCCTGTTTTTCTTCATCCAGTAGAGGTCGTTTTTCAATATAACTTTCAAGCATGGCGCTAACACGTGCTGTGTCTAATGCACTATCTGTGTTGGAACACCAGTCATTGACTGTGATCGCAAGATCGTAGAGTTGCACATCATTACAGGCGTAATAAAAATCAATAATACCCGTAAGACTATCTTCTTCAAATAAAGCATTATCACGGAACAAATCGGCATGAATAACACCGGTAGGCAAAGCATCATGTCGGTGTTTATTTTGAAAAGTTATTTCGGCTTTTAATAACTCGCGTTCAGCAGTTGATAACTTGTTATCAAGTTTGTTGGACATATCATTCCACCAGCTGGGGCCGCGTGGGTTATCACGGTGTTCAGTAAACTGATGGCTAACAGAATGTAGCTTGCCAAGACTTTCGCCTAATGCACGACACTGAGCAGGGTTTGGTTGCGTAATTCCCTTGCCGGTTAATTTAACAACAAGTGCGGCAGGCTTGTTTTTTAATACACGAAGAAAATCACCTTGCTTGTCTTCAATAGGATGCGCGCTAGGCACTTCGTGTTCTGCAAGGAAGGCCATCAGATCGAGGAAATAGGGCAGTTCTTTTGCGGTTAATTCTTCAAAGATGGTGAGTACGTATTGCCCTTTGCTGGTGTTGACAAAGTAATTGGTATTTTCGATGCCATCACTGATACCCGTATAGTCAACAAGATCGCCAACGTTATAATTCAGTAGAAAGGCCTCAAGCTCATTATGCTTGATAGTGGTGTAAACAGACATGAAAAAAGATTTACCTTACCAGCTAAATAGAATCCACTGGGGCACGCTAAGGCCACGTTCAATATCATTCTGAGTGGTTTCGAGTGAACCATCACCATCGGTGTCGATTAGGTAATATGCTGGACCACCGACGGGCGTAATTTTAACCGCATAGACTTGGCCGTTGACGCTGTAGCGTTCTTCAGTCGCATCCTTTTTCTGAATAATGGTGACTTCAGGCTCTATAGCCTCACCACTTTGTAACTTAGGTGGAGGCGGGGGAACAAGCAGATCTTCTTTGGCTTTGTCCGCAGTGTGTGCAACGGAAGCCAGTGAGAACAAAATAGCAGCGAAGATAAGGCGACGGTGTCCCATGATGAATCCTTATTTTTTATATATTTCAAAAGGTTATAATTCGAGCAGGATTTCCTGTTCCTCAGCAGAGGGCTCGAACCCACGTGCATCGTAATGCTCAAAGATTGCATCGACGACATCTTGTGGCTCATCTAGTACCTTAAATAGGTCTAGGTCTTCAGGGTTTATTGTACCTGCTTTTACTAGCGTATTACCAAACCAATCGATGAGGCCAGACCAAAAATCACTATTAACCAAAATGACCGGAATACGGCGGCTTTTACCGGTTTGGATAAGGGTAAGAATCTCGGCTAACTCGTCTAATGTGCCAAAACCGCCAGGTAACACAATATAGGCAGATGCATACTTAACAAACATCACCTTACGTGAGAAGAAATGCCTGAAATGCAGATCAATATCTTGATATGGATTGTCAGTTTGTTCATGGGGTAAGTCTATATTCAGACCAATGCTAGGTGATTTACCCGCAAAAGCACCCTTATTGGCAGCTTCCATAATTCCTGGGCCACCACCACTGACGACAGAAAAACCCGCATCTGAAAGTAGTTTAGCGATGTCTTCAGCCAATTTATAAGATGAATGCTCGGGATCGGTGCGGGCAGAGCCAAAAATACTCACTGAAGGTTTAATTTGAGCAAGGCGCTCAAAACCTTCAACAAATTCGGCCATGATTTGGAAAATTTTCCAAGACTCGCGGGTAAGCTGGCCATCATTAATCGGTAACATGCCCGGTAACAATGGAGGTTTTTTGCTATCCATAATCTGTTTTCCTGTTTCTGAGCCTAAAACATAGTTAGTCACTAGATGTAATCAGGCCTTGTTTCCGACATAATATCGCCAGTATAGGACACCATGTCCTTTTTATAATAATAGCCAATCATCCCTATTACTGATACTTACAAACTATGAGCAAAATTTCTGAAAAACCACTCGTGCTGGTTGATGGGTCTTCATACCTCTATCGCGCATTTCATGGTATGCCATCGTTGACCAATTCACGTGGTGAACCGACAGGTGCAATTTATGGTGTAGTAAACATGTTGCGCAGTTTGTTGCGTGAAGTGGAGCCAGAACATATCGCTGTAATATTTGATGCCAAAGGTAAAACCTTTCGTGACGATATGTACAGTGAATACAAAGCTAATCGTGCGCCGATGCCGAATGAGTTACGGAGCCAAGTAGAGCCGATTCATGAAATAGTGAAGGCGATGGGATTGCCTCTAATGATTGTGGATGGCGTTGAGGCGGACGATGTCATAGGCACCTTATGTGTGCAGGCAACGGCAGCCGGCATGAGAACGCTCGTATCGACCGGTGACAAAGACATGGCACAATTGGTTAATGACTCAGTGACGCTGATTAACACCATGACGAATGTTGTTTCGGATCCAGAAAGTGTAGTTGAAAAATTTGGTGTGAGGCCAGATCAAATTATTGATTATTTAGCATTGGTTGGCGACAAGGTTGATAACGTACCGGGTGTACCGAAGTGTGGCCCGAAGACAGCGGTAAAATGGCTTACCGAACATGGTGACATGGAAACAGTTATGGCGAATGCCGATAGCGTGAAAGGTAAGATAGGTGAATATCTGCGTGAGAGTTTGGAACAGCTACCATTATCAAAAGAGTTAGTCACCATAAAATGTGATGTCGAATTAAATAAAACACCAGAGGCATTACAAAGAACAACACCAGACAGTGAGCACTTACGTGAATTGTTTGCTCAGTATGAATTTAAAACATGGTTGGCAGAACAAATTGAAGGTGGCGCTGTTTCAGAAACCGAAAGCAAGCCGGATCAAATTAACGCGGACTATGACATTGTTTTTACAAAAAGTGATTTTAATAAATGGTTGAAGGCACTTAAATCAAGTAACTTGTTTTCTTTTGACACAGAAACGACCAGCTTAAATTACATGCAAGCAGAAATAGTCGGCGTTTCTTTTTCTATTGAAGAAGCTAAAGCTGCCTATGTTCCTGTTGCACATGACTATGAGAATGCACCAGAACAATTATCACGTGAATGGGTTTTAGAGCAATTAAAACCATTATTAGAAGACGCTAAGCTTGCTAAAGTTGGGCAGAACTTAAAGTACGATCGAAACGTGCTCGCAAATTATGATGTTCATTTGCGTGGTATTGAGCATGACACTATGTTGCAATCTTATGTGTTAGATAGCACAGCAACGCGACATGACATGGACTCTTTGTCGCTAAAGTATCTATCACACAAAACGACAAAGTTTGAAGAAGTGGCGGGGAAGGGAAAGGCACAATTAACCTTTAATCAAGTTAATTTAGAACAAGCCGGGCCTTATGCGGCAGAAGATGCCGACATTACTTTGCGTTTGCACCAAACACTATTCTCAAAATTAAAAGCAGAGGAAAAATTAGAAAAAATCTATACTGAAATGGAACTGCCTTTGTTGTCAGTGTTATCAGATATAGAACGACAAGGTGTATTAATCGATGCCGACATGCTTGCTGCACAAAGTGAAATGCTCGCTACGCGAATTGAAGAAATCCAAGCCGACGCATGGAAAGAGGCTGGTGAAGAATTTAATCTAAGTTCACCTAAACAAATACAAGCGATTTTATTTGATAAAATGGAATTGCCAGTGATTAAAAAAACGCCTAAAGGTCAGCCATCAACGGCAGAGGCTGTGTTGCAAGAACTAGCGGATGATTATGCGCTACCAAAAATGATTTTAGAGTATCGTAGTCTAAGTAAATTAAAATCGACATACACAGATAAATTGCCATTAATGATCGATGCGGATACAGGCCGTGTACATACCTCGTACCATCAAGCGGTTGCTGCTACGGGACGTTTATCATCAAGTGATCCTAATTTACAAAATATTCCTGTTCGTAGTGAAGAGGGCCGGCGAATTCGCCAAGCATTTATTGCACCAGCAGGTTATACGATTGTCGCGGCAGATTATTCGCAAATTGAATTACGTATCATGGCGCACCTGTCTGGTGATAAAGGTTTGTTAACGGCTTTTGCAGAAGGTGTTGATATTCATCGTGCCACGGCAGCCGAGGTGTTTGGTGTTGATCGTGATACTGTAACAACTGAACAGCGTCGACGCGCTAAAGCGATTAATTTTGGTTTGATCTATGGGATGTCGGCATTTGGTTTAGCGAAACAGATTGATGTAAGCCGAACCGAAGCGCAGCAATATATTGATCTGTATTTTGAACGTTACCCCGGTGTAAAAGATTTTATGGAAACCATGCGTGAACGTGCCCGTGAGCTGGGTTACGTCGAAACTGTGTTTGGACGACGTTTATATGTGCCGGACATTAAGGCATCGAATATGCAGCGTCGGCAGTATGCGGAAAGAACCGCTATTAATGCACCGATGCAAGGTACAGCGGCAGATATTATTAAACGTGCGATGTTAGATTGTGCAAAATTCATCGGTGAAAATAATCAGCAGATTAAGATGATTATGCAGGTACATGATGAGTTGGTCTTTGAAATAGCGGATCAGGCATTGGATGAAAGTATCGCGGGTATTACTAAAGCGATGGAAAATGCGGCTGAGTTAAAAGTGCCACTCGAGGTTTCTGTGGGGAAAGGCATCAATTGGGATGAGGCACATTAATACCCACTTTTTTTAATGTAGTATTTTTCTGACAGTTTATTGAACTTTTATATTAAGTTTTAGTCGAACTTACATACCCCAAGTTGTGGGTATCTTCATATTTTTCTCCCGAAATAATGAAGAGTAGGTTTGGTTATCCCCTAATGACCAAACCACCAAAGCCTCGACCATCCCCTATGGTCGGGGTTTTTTTTTAGTCATACAGCCAAGTAGCTAGAACCTGCCTTGCCTGCTTAACCCCTTGTTTTTTAGGAGAGGAAAACAATTGGGCGGAGCACAAAGGGTATGACTCATAAATGGCCTCCAGCACCGTCTGGAGGCTGGCTCCGGCTGGGCCATTTGAAAGCTTATCTGCCTTAGTGAGTAGCACATGTACCGGTAAATCAACGCTATGAGCCCAGTCGAGCATCTCACGGTCAAAGTCTTTGAGCGGGTGTCGCACATCCATGAGTAAAATTAACCCGCGTAAAGACTCACGTTTTTCAAGGTACTTACCGAGTTCTTTTTGCCACTCTATTTTTATTTTCTTAGGCACTTTGGCGTAACCATAGCCGGGCAAATCAACCAAGCGGTGCTCATCATCAAGGGCAAAGAAATTGATCATTTGGGTACGCCCTGGTGTCTTACTGGTTCTGGCAAGCCCCGTTGTATCGGTAATGACATTAAGGGCACTGGATTTACCGGCATTAGAGCGGCCAGCAAACGCAACTTCACTACCTAAGTCAGGCGGGCATTGGTCAAAGCGTTTTGCACTAGTTAAATAATAAGCTGTCGAGAAATCGTTCATCTTAGGTTCAGGATAGGTCATGTATAAAGTGTGTAATGTACTGTATTTACAGGAGATAATACAGTAAATGTGGATAGTTTAGGATATGCTTGTGGTTGACCAAGGCACGGGAACTCTGGTATATAGACAGGCCATTTTTGGATATTCTGTCGCTATTATTGCGCTTTGGCTGCAACATTGGCTTTGACGAAACTAAAAATTAACCGAATTTAATTAATCATACCTTGAATATAGGTAGGAGAATAGAAAATGAAAAAGACGATTATTGCAACGGCCGTTATGGCATTAGGTATGGCTGCAAATGTACAAGCTGCTGATCTTGCTGCTGGTAAGGCGACATACAACATGGCTTGTGCTGCTTGTCACGGTACAGGTGTTGCTGGTTCACCTAAAGTGGGTGACAAGGCTGCATGGAAAGACCGTATTGCTCAAGGCATGGACGTGATGGTTAAGAATGCAAACAAAGGTTTCCAAGGCAAAAAAGGTTTCATGCCTGCTAAGGGCGGTCGTGCCGACTTAAGTGATGCCGCAGTTGCAGATGCAGTTGCTTACATGGTTGATCAAAGTAAGTAATTAAAAACTTAAAATGATTCAAGGACAAAGCAAATGATGAAGCGATTCTTTATTACAGTAGCGATGTTGGCGCTTGCCGGTAATGTTGCTGCTGGTGGCGATCCGGTTGCCGGAAAAAAGAAAGCAACTCTCTGTATCGGTTGTCACGGTGTTGATGGTAATAGTGCTAACCCAGATTGGCCTTCTCTGGCTGGTCAAGGTGAAGCTTACCTAGCGAAACAAATCACTGACTTTAAAACAGGTGCTCGTAAAGACGGCACAATGAATGCGATGGTTGGTGGTTTAAATGACGCTGATATTGCTAATGTTTCAGCATTTTTTGCTAGCAATAAGGCCAAGGGCGGCACAGCAAGTAAGGAATCACTTGAGCTAGGTCAGGACATTTACCGTGCCGGTATCGCGAGCCGTGGTATTGCTGCTTGTGCAAGTTGTCATGGACCGAGTGGTGCAGGTAACCCTGCGGCTAAGTTCCCTGCATTAGCGGGTCAACATGCTAAATACACCATGAAAGCACTGAAGGATTTCAGTGTTGGTACACGTAGCAATGACCCAGGCAGCATGATGCGCGGTGTTGCAGGCAAGATGAAAGACAGTGAAATGAAGGCAGTAGCAGAATACATTTCTGGTTTACACTAAAAGCTCGATTTTACTGACAACAAAAAGGGTGGTGTTATGCCACCCTTTTTTATGCAGTCTATAATAAACAAAATATTAGATGGAGGAGCCTGTGACGACACAGGTAAAAAAAGTTAGACAATACAGTTTCGCCAATATTTTGGTGGAATTTTTAGGGTCAATGAATTTAGCGATTACGGTGTTAGTCGGTATCGCACTTGCTTCCACTATTGGTACTGTCTTGCAGCAGAACCAATCCTATCAAGATTATATTATAAAATTTGGCCCGTTCTGGCATGACGTCTTTGTATCGATGGGTTTATATGATATTTATGCTGCTTGGTGGTTTGTTGCACTTCTTTTCTTTTTACTTATATCTACCAGCGTTTGTGTGATACGCAATACGCCACATATGTTGCGTGATATGAGTAATTTTCGCACCAATGCGAATCGTAATTCATTACGTGCTTTCCATAATAATGCACAATGGAAAATTGAATCAGATCGCGATAACTTGATTCAGAATATTGAGTCGTTCTTAGATGATGAAGGCTACCGTACGCGTAGCAAAAAACATAAAGGTCATTTGATGATTGCCGCCATGCGTGGTGGTGTAAATCGTCTTGGATATATTTTTACGCACTTGGCAATTATTGTGGTGTGTGTTGGCTCTGTAATTATGTACAACATGCCATTAAAGTACGCGATATTTTCTGGTGACGTGAAAATTGAAACCGATAATGCCTTACCCGCATCAAAAGTACCCAAGGAGAGTGTTTTAAGTTCAGACAACCCTTCGTATCGTGGTTCGGTTAGTATTTCTGAAGGACAAAGTGCCAATATTGTCTTTCTTAACGTTGAAGATGGCTTCCTCATACAAGAACTTCCTTTTGATATTGAATTAAAAGACTTTAGGATTGAGCACTATGCATCAGGTCAACCAAAATCATTTGAGAGTGATTTAATTATTCATGATGATGAACTTGATGCGCCACTTGAAAAAACAATTTCTGTTAATTACCCGTTAATCTATAAAGGTAATGCAATATATCAAGCAAGCTTTAATGATGGTGGTTCAAAGTTATCATTGCGCGCATGGCCACTTAATGATCCAAAATTAAAAACGCTGGATATAAAAGGAGAAATATTTGGCAAAGTTTCAATGAAAGTTGACGACACGCCATATACACTTGAATTTAATGATTTTCGTAAATTTAATATTAACCCAGTTGAAAACGAAGGTGTTTCACAGAAGTTTAAGAACTTTGGACCAAACTTTACTTTCAAAGTACGTGATAGCCAAGGTCAAGCACGTGAGTATGTGAACTATATGTCGCCTATTGAACAAGAAGGGCGTTTGTTCATGTTAAGTGGTGTGCGTAGTTCAGTTGTCGATGAATTTCGTTACCTATACATACCGGCAGATGCACAAGGCTCAGTGAAACGCTTTATGCAGTTTTATGCAGCGATGCAAGATAAGAAACGAGTTAGCAAAATTGTTTCACTAACCATTGATGATATGTTGGGTGGCTTGGTATCAGAGAAGCGCTTAGAAATTTCAGGGGGTATGAATAAAACCACACAACGTTTGGTTTCTTTGTTTGCACAAGGTGGTTTGAATGCCTTGAATAAGCATATTCAAGAAAACATACCAGAGAGCCAACGACAAAAGGCAACAACAACTTACTTTGATATTTTACGCAAAGCCTTAGGCAACCTATATATTGAACTTTTGGAACAAGAGGGGCTTGATATCAGTGAAGGCGTTAGTAGCACAGACAGTGATTTTTTTGATGATGCCTTGACTATTATTGGTAATTTGGACGCATACGGTGCACCATTTTATCTTGAAATGACAGACTTCGAACACATTCAAGCATCAGGATTACAGATTGCCCGTGCACCGGGTAAGGAAATTATTGTGTTTGGTTGTGTCCTACTTATTGTAGGTATTTTTATTATGTTCTATATCCAACAACGTCGTTGTTGGGTTTGGGTAGCAAATGAGGCAGACTCTGGTTACGAGGTTATTTTTGCAGGAAGTTGTAATCGCAATGAGCATGATTTTGCTAAAGACTTTGCAGGATTAAAAAAACGTTTAGCTCATCATCTGGGCTTAAAAGACACTGAGGCATAAAATGAAAGAACCATTTATTAAAACACTTTCCATCTATGACTGGGTTTTTGCGCTACTGGCCATATACGGTACTTTTTATGCGTGGAATGGTTATTCCTCTTATATGGATAGCTATGAAGTAGGTATTTTGTTTGGGGCAGGTATTTCGATTGTTGGATTAGGCTGGTACTGGAAACAAAGCCGTTCATTTATGTTAGCAGCTGCGCTTATTAGTATTTATGCAGTGACACAATATGAACCTGCAGTGTTAGCGTTAAAAGCACAAGGCATGGATGGGCGCGAAGCCTTGGCTGCCTTATCTGACTGGCAGAATAAAGAACAAGGTATGTTTATATTTAAATATTTCATATCAAGTACTTCTGCAATTGGTTGGATGTGTTTTCTTTTCGGTTTAGCAACCGTTACTTATTTTCTAGATCTTTTTATAAAATCAGAATTCCCTGGCCGAGTTGCAACCAGTATGACTTGGATTGCTTCGGCAATGGGGCTGATTGGTTTGATGGTCCGCTGGCGTGAGTCTTATTTGATCAATGTTGATGTGGGTCATATCCCGGTCAGTAACCTGTATGAAGTATTTGTTTTATTTTCGATTATCACGGCATTGATATACCTATTCTATGAAATGCGTTACAAGACCCGCGCGCTGGGTGGTTTTGTTTTATTGATCATTAGTGCTGCGGTGGCTTTCTTGCTTTGGTATAAATTTGATAAGAGCGCTGATGATATCGCGCCCCTGGTGCCAGCATTACAAAGTTATTGGATGAAGATACACGTACCAGCAAACTTTATTGGTTACGGATGTTTTGCATTAGCAGCAATGGTCGGTGTGGTTTTTCTAATTCGCAATAATGCAGCCGAAGGCGGTTTTGCAGCACGTGTACTGCCTCCGTTAGATATGCTTGATGATGTCATGTATAAGTCGATTGCACTTGGTTTTGCATGGTTTACGATTGCCACAGTATTAGGTGCATTATGGGCTGCAGAAGCATGGGGTGGTTATTGGTCTTGGGATCCTAAAGAAACATGGGCACTGATTGTTTGGCTTAACTATGCTGCATGGCTACATATGCGCTTAACCAAAGGTTGGCGTGGCGCACCGATGGCATGGTGGTCAGTAATTGGTTTGTTTATTACCTTGTTTGCTTTCCTTGGTGTGAATATGTTCCTGTCAGGTTTGCATTCATATGGTGAACTTTAAACGAATGAGGGTTGTCTCATTAATGTTGGAAGAACGAACGGGATACGACACAATGAAAAAAACATTACTGGCATTTGTGGCCGCTTTGGCAATGCAGGCAACAACCGCTTTTGCGATAGATGAAGGTTTTGAATACAACTTGGTTACGCCAGCAATTGGCACAGCAGATAAAACCAAAGTCGAAGTGGTTGAACTGTTTTGGTATGGCTGCCCGCACTGTAACGACTTTGAGCCAACATTGAACAAGTGGCTTGAGAAGAAACCAGCGAACGTTAACTTTGTACGTGTTCCGGCTATTTTTCGTGAATCATGGGTTCCGCATGCACGTGCTTACTACACCGCTGAAGCCCTTGGTGTATTAGATAAAACACATAGTCTGTTTTTTAAAGCAGTACATCGAGATCGACTTCGTTTAGCAACGAAAAAAGATATTTCTGCTTTTTTTGTTAGCAATGGTGTAACCGAAGCAGCCTTCAATCAAGCTTGGGATTCATTTGTAGTTCAATCACGTGTGAAACGTGCAATTACCCTAACAAGGCGTTCAGGTATTAATGGTGTGCCGGCTATGATGGTGAATGGTAAATATCGCACTAGTGCCAAAGAAGCCACTATTAACAGCCCCGGTGCTCCAGGTAATGAAGCGATGTTGCGTGTTGTTGATAGCTTGATTCAGAAAGAAGCAACTAAAGCGACAGCAAAGAAATAAATCTTCTAAAAAATACTTAATATACAGGCAATAAATGCCTGCCTGATCTAGAATGAGGCGTAGTAGAACTAGATCAAGGTGAATATGAAAGCTGCGCAACTTTTCGTAAAATGTCTCGAAAATGAAGGTGTTGAATACATCTTCGGCATCCCCGGGGAGGAAAACCTCGATATGATGGATGCCTTACTCGATTCAAAAATTCAATTTATTACCACTCGTCATGAGCAAGGCGCGGCTTTTATGGCCGATGTCTACGGTAGGCTTACCGGAAGAGCCGGCGTTTGCTTGGCTACCCTTGGGCCCGGCGCAACCAATCTGGTAACGGGCGTAGCGGATGCGAATATGGATCACGCTCCCGTCGTCGCTATCGCTGGTCAGGCGGCGACCAACCGCCTGCATAAAGAGTCCCATCAGGTACTCGATCTGATCAACCTATTTAGCCCAATTACCAAATTCGCCTCGAGAATGCCGACACCGGATATTATCCCAGAGGTGGTGCGCAAGGCCTTTAAGTTGGCACAAAGTGAGAAATCAGGCGCCTGTTTTATTGAATTTCCTGAAAATATAGCAAAAATGGATACAGACAGCGCTACGTTGTCCGCTGGGCATACCAGCCAGCCAGAACCACGGGCAGATCAGGTGACCTATGCGGCAGAGCTGCTCTCTAAGGCAAAACACCCCATTATCCTTGCAGGACATGGCGTTGTTCGTGCTAATGCATGGCAGCAATTGGCGACCTTTGCAGCCGATCTGAATGTACCCGTAGCGAATACCTTTATGGCGAAAGGGGTGATCCCGTTTGGCCATCCAATGGCACTTGGTAGCGCAGGCCTGCAAGCACATGACTATGTAAATTGTGGCTTTGATCATGCGGATCTGATTATTTGTGTTGGCTACGATCTTGTCGAATATCATCCTTTTCTCTGGCATCCGACAGGCGATCGAAAAATTATCCACATCGATAGCAGTTCGGCCGAGGTCGATGAATTCTATCCCCTGGCGTGTTGTGTCGTCGGGGATATCAAGTTGAGCTTGGAGCGTATTCAAACTCAAGCAATCGCACATGTGGGGGATTTGATGAGACCACTGCGTAAAGCCTTGATCGCAGACATGAACCAACATGCCAATGATAATAGTTTCCCAATTAAACCTCAGAAAGTGATTTGGGAGCTGCGTACAGCTATGGCAAGTAATGATATTGCGGTGTGCGATGTCGGTGCACACAAAATGTGGATGGCGAGAATGTTTCGTTGTGAGCAGCCAAATACCTGCTTAATCTCGAATGGTTTTGCGAGTATGGGAATTGCCGTACCCGGTGCAATTGCCGCGAAATTAAGCCACCCAGAACAAGCAGTTGTAGCAGTCACTGGTGATGCGGGGTTTATGATGAATTCCCAAGAAATAGAAACCGCGATGCGGTTAAATATTCCGATTGTGATTTTGATATGGAATGATGGCGGCTATGGGCTTATTGAATGGAAACAGATGAGTCAGTTTGGTCGAAAATCACATGTGAACTTCAATAATCCAAACTTTGTGAAATATGCAGAGTCATTCGGTGCAAAAGGCTATCGGGTAGAAAAAGCGGAAGATTTATCGGGTATATTAATCGCTGCTTTGGCCGATAAGACAGTAAGTATTATCGACTGCCCTGTCGATTACAGCGAAAATATGAAATTGACCGAGAAGCTAGGGGAAATGGTTTCTCCAATTCAGGCGTAAGAGATGCGGTTGACGGAAACAGCAGATGAAAAATCAACGCATCGGCTTCGATTACTGAGCTACAACATTCAGGGTGGCATCGAAACACGGGCTTATCACCACTATTTAATAAAAAGTTGGCAACATGTGTTACCGCATCGGAATAAGCAAGAAAATCTCGATAAGGTGGCCGGTTTAATTGGTGACTACGATATTGTTGCTTTACAAGAGACTGACGCAGGCAGCTTGCGAAGTGGTTTCTTAAATCAGACAGAATATTTGGCAAAGAAAGCACATTTTCCATTCTGGTTTGATCAAGTGAATCGAAACATGGGTAAGCTTGCACAACACAGTAATGGCCTGTTATCGAAAAGCAAGCCGATGGAGGTTGTTGCGCATAAATTACCAGGGTTATTGCCAGGGCGAGGTGCGTTAGTAGCAAGGTATGAGATATTAGATCAAGCGCTACTGGTTATCGTGGTGCATTTAGCGCTTGGCAAAAAGGCGCGGATGAAACAACTAGATTATATTAGTGATTTGGTGAAAACAGAAAAGCATGTGATTCTAATGGGTGATTTAAATTGTGAATCAGAAAGTAAAGAAATGCGGTATTTATTTTCAAAAACACAGCTTACCGAACCAGAACAAAAATCACATACGTTTCCAAGTTGGAAACCGAAAAAAAATATTGACCATATATTGGTAAGTAAAAGCATTAAAGTGAACAATGTGAATGTATTGCCATCGGGCGCATCAGATCATCTTCCGGTGGTAATGGATATACAATTAAATAACGACAGTGTGAAGCATTAATATGGCTGATTGGAAAGACAAATATTATACAAGTTTAGAAACGCTTGAAGATAAAGAAAAAGAGTGGCAAGAAGCAGATCAATTATTACGTCGCTGCATTTCTCGAATAACGCTTGCTTTTGAGTCGAAAGATAGAAAACTCGACGAACAGCTTGAAAGATTACGTAATACAGTGCGGCGTGAAAAAGATTACGACCGTATTCGCAATATGATCGATGCGATAGTTGAGATCTCAACAGAACAATCAAATATTAAAGAAGAAGTAACCAAAAAAGATCTTCTAGCTGCGCTTTTGAATACCCTGCCTTTTCCTAGCGAGCTTAATAAAACCCAAAAAGATCTTAAGAAACGCCTAGATTATGTCAAAGATGATAAAGGTATTGCAGATATTTTTAATGCGATTCTAGCAATGATAGAAACTGCATTAAATAGAGAACCAGCGACGAACGAAAAAACAAAGGGATCAAAAGGTTTATTGAAGGGGTTGTTTTCGAGTAGTAAAAAAGAAGTAGAAGAAAATACAGCCGTAAAGAAAGATGTGGAGCAAGCATCACCAGCTCAAACAATTGAAGATGTAATGGATATTGTGCGGCAAGTATTAACGGATTTATTGTTTGCTGTTGATGTATCTGTTGCTGAAGCTGCTAATTTAGATGTGCTTCGTGAAAAAACGCGGCGTATTGAAAGCAAGAAGGATTTACAAGAACTTTTAAAAGGTATAGCAATACTTTTCTCAGCTAAGTCTTCAGGAGCAGAAGAAAACAAAGAAAATGATGAGGAACCTCATTTAGTAGACGAGTCACTAGAAATTAATGAAATTTTAATTCAATTATTAGAACGCTTGGTTCTTCCGGAAGATTTAATTGAATATGCAGAACAATTAAAATCAGAATGGTCAACTGGTTTAGATGAAGAGGATGTAGCTAAGGCATTAGAATCAATTGCAGATCTTGTTATTAAAATGCGCACGCGTAGTGAGCATGAAAAAAATGATTTTCAAGAATTTTTGCAACAAGTAACAGAAAAGCTGCAAATGCTGGATCAATATATTCAAGATAACGCTAATGATCAGAATCATATTTTCTCAGAAAATAAAAAATTTAGTGATGAAGTAGACGGTGAAGTTGAGAGTATCCAGTCTGATGTTCAGGATGCAGTAGACCTAGCGGATTTAAAAGCCAGTATCGCCTTTAAGTTGAGTAAGATTACGAAACATGTTGATACCTTTAGAACCACGGAAGAGAAAAGAAAATTACAAATGGAAATGAGGGTGGGTGAACTGGCAGGTAAGGTACATAACCTTGAGTCAGAGTCACAAATACTGCGTGAAAGAATAATAGAAGAACAGAAAAATTCGATGCTTGATGCGTTGACGAAAGTGCCGAACAGGTTGGCATGGGATCAACGTATGGATCATGAGTATAATCGCTGGAAACGTTATAAATCACCACTCGTTATTGTTGTATGGGATATTGATGACTTTAAAAAGGTCAACGATACCTATGGACATAAGGCCGGTGATAAGGTACTGGTGACCATTGCGACTTTAATGAAAGACCAAGTTAGAGAAACAGATTTTATCGCCCGTTTTGGTGGTGAAGAATTTGTCATGTTATTGCCGGAAACAGAGCTAAAAAATGCACAAGCGGTCGTAGAGAAGCTTCGGAAAGCGATTGAAGATTGTGAATTTCATCATGGCGAAACCCGTGTGGCCATTACTGTTTCAGGCGGGATGACACAATTCAATAAAGGTGACACGATAGAAGGTGCCTTTGAAAGAGCCGATCAGTTTTTGTATAAGGCAAAAGGCAGCGGTAAGAATCGTTGTTTAAGTGAACTAGATTAAACATAAACTAGTACAACAAAAAAAATGGGAGATACATCGTGCGTTGGCATGAAATGCCTTGGCTAGCCGCCAAGGGTTTTTGTATGGGGATGGCTGATTTGGTGCCAGGGGTAAGTGGCGGTACGATGGCCTTCATACTTGGTATCTATGAACGTTTATTAGCTGCAATTGCTTCATTTGATGCACGCTGGTTAAAAGCTTGCTTCAAGTTTGATTTCACTACAATAATAAAACGACCTCACTTTCATTTTATAATTCCATTATTACTCGGGTTATTTTCAGCAGTATGGTTCTTTACGCATATTATTTCGTTGCCGACATTAATAAGTGATTACCCTGAACATGTCTATGGTTTGTTCTTTGGTCTAATTCTCGCTTCGATTTATGTTCTCATGCAAGAGCTTAAGGGCTTCAATGTTATGGATGCATTGACCTTGGTGCTTGGTACCGCCGGTGGATTAATTATTGTTAATTTGGTTCCTGTTGAAACACCCGATGCAACTTGGTTTATATTTTTATCTGGTGCGATTGCAATCTGCGCCATGATCTTGCCGGGTGTTTCAGGTTCTTTTTTATTATTATTGCTAAAAAAATATAGCGTTATTATTGCCGCATTGGGTGAATTAAATTTGTCAGTAATCATTCCATTCTTATTAGGCTGTGTTGTTGGTTTGATAAGTTTTTCACGTTTCTTAACGTGGCTATTGGCGCATTTTTATCAACGCACTTTATTAGTGATAAAAGGGATTTTGATCGCATCACTTTGGGTGCTGTGGCCGTTTCAGGAAAGGGTTTATGAAACGATAGCAGGCAAGCAAAAATTACTCAATATGACACCGTACATACCAACAATAGAACATAGTTCACTGTATGAAGTAGCAAGCTTGGTGGCAGTGGGTTTAATGGTAGTGGTGGTTATTCACAAATTTAGCCAGCACAAAATTAATTAAAAAATGTAGAAAGTAAGGATTGCTATTAATTAGTTATTTCTACATTATCTGCAAAACCAACACCGGCTTCAGTATAAATATCAAACACGAATGTGGCACCAGACTGTTTTAATAAGGGTACTTCATCACGATATCTAGCGGTAGCCGCAATATAACCAGGAAAGGATATTATTTGTAATTGTTCTAGTGCATCTAAGCTAGCCTCTAGATTTGGCAAAGCCAACATGACAGTTTCTATGCTGTGATTTTGCTCAACTTTTTCCCAGAAATCAGCATCACTGGGATCGCCATGTAAAACCTTTCGTCCCTTTGATTGATGACGTTCTACTATATATGAGTCAAAATCAATACCGACTACCGTTTCACCATGGAGTTCATGCATTTTGTCATACGCACCACTGCCTACCCGCCCCATGCCAAAAATAGCGATAGTTGAACCTTGAGTATCGATAAGCATGTCATCGCCAAGCCGTTCTTTGCGCTGAAACTTCATCCATAAAGTTCTAAAACGGGTGTAAAGTTTATCGTCAATGTTGTTTAGTGCTGCAGAAACGACAAAGGAGAAGGACAGCGCAATGGCGATAATAACGAGCCACTCGGAATTGATCCATCCGCTGGAGGCACCAATAGCAGCTACGATTAAACCAAATTCGCTATAATTTGAAAGATTCAAGCTAGCTAATAAAGAAGTACGTGCCCTTAATTTGAAACGAGTGAGTAGTGCAAAAAAGAGCGCAGATTTTATAAAAATAAAGGGTACGAGTAGAACGCCTATTATCAAGGCTTCAAATGAAAGTTGTCCGGACATACCAATGGTAAGGAAGAAGCCAAGTAAAAATAAGTCCTTAAAACCTAACATAGACTTAGCAATTTCAGTGGTTTTAGGATGTGTTGATATTAATACGCCCATTATAAGCGCGCCGAGATCATCTTTTACACCGGCTAACTCAAAGAGTTCTGCACCACCTAATGCCAGCACTAGGCCGTATAGAATTAAAAGCTCACCATGGCCTGTTTTACCTAATAGGTAATGGAATACTGGGCGTAGTGGAATAAGTAAAAAGAGCAGTAGCGCCCAAAATGAAGGAAGGTGACCTGCTGATATGGCTAGAAAAACGACAACAGCCAGATCTTGCATAACTAGAATACCAATAGAAATGCGTCCATGTAATGATCTCATCTCACCTTTATCTTCGAGTGATTTAACGACAAAGACAGTACTGGAGAAGCTGAGCGCAAAAGCCAACATCAGTGATAATTTAAGATCTAATTCTGCAAACAGGGGCGTATTTGTTAATGCAAGGCTATAAATGATTGCTCCGAAAGCAGCAATAATTATTGTCATGTGTAATACAGTAACTGACCATACTTGTGGTCTTATTAACACTTTTGGGTTTAATTTTAGGCCAACGGTAAATAGTAATAGTGTGATGCCTAAATCAGCGAGCTTCTGAAGGGTTTCACCACTGGTAAAACCGAAATAATTAAGTGCGAACCCCGCTGCTAAAAAGCCAACAAGGGGGGGGAGGTTGATAAATTTTGCTAGAAAACCTAACGCAAAAGCTAGCGAGATCCAGCTAACATCACCAAGTGCGATAGCAACCCATTCGAAATCCATAATTAACCACTATTTAAATATTATAAAAAATAATTATACATAAGAATCAAAGGAGCGGAGTATTTGATATGGAGGCTAAAATGGCGCGCTTTTGATGCTGGGAACGCGCAGCATGAGCAGTGCGGCGGGTACCGCCGAGTTACCACCTTGGATTAAAAATTAGAAAATGGCGCGCTTGTGATGCTGGGAACGCGCAGCGTGAGCAGTGCGGCGGGTACCGCCGAGTTACCACCTTGGATTAAAAATTAGAAAATGGCGCGCTTGTGATGCTGGGAACGCGCAGCGTGAGCAGTGCGGCGGGTACCGCCGAGTTACCACCTTGGATTAAAAATTAGAAAATGGCGCGCTCGGCGGGAGTCGAACCCACGACCTTTGGCTTCGGAGGCCAACACTCTATCCAGCTGAGCTACGAGCGCAATATTTTAAGTGCTGAATACGAGTTCGTAGTCAGTACGTTTTAGGGCGAGCATAGTACCTTGTCAGGCTTTGTAATGTATAGCCTGTATTCAAAATATCAGGACATATAGTAGGTTTATTTGTCTATTATTTATAGGGAAATTACTGAATTTTGGGCAATTTTGGTGTTCCCACCGAGGCAATATAGCTATACTCTGCCCCTGAATTTTTTAATGGATGATTAACTAGTCATCTGAATAGCCATTTTTGAGCAAGGGGATGTACAGTGGGCGACCATGATAAGCAAGTTTGGGGTACCTTAACGAAGTTCATGTTGAGTTTGGCAGTGTTGGCTGTAGTGATTTTTGTTGTCGCAGGCATAATGGCGACAAGCAATAAAGAAGCGGCAATGGCAGATGGCGCTGCCAAGAAGGATGAAGCAATTGCTGAACGTATCGCACCAGTTGCGAAAGTTAAAGTTGCTGGTGATGTGGCTGCTGCGCCCGCCGCGAAGTTAAGTGCTAAAGATGTTTATGCGACAGCTTGTTTTGCATGTCATGGCACTGGTGCTGCTGGTGCACCGAAATTAGGTGATAAAGCTGCTTGGGCTGCACGTATCGCAGCGGGCACTGATGCTTTGTATACAAATGCAATCAAAGGTAAAGGTGGCATGCCTCCTAAAGGTGGCCGTGCTGATTTAAGTGACGACACAATCAAGTCAATAGTTGACTACATGGTCGCTGAATCTAAGTAGGCATCTATACGCTACATGTTTACGTTAAAAAGGTCAGCTTCGGCTGGCTTTTTTAATGTCTGTTGCTTAAGGAATATACCTTTTCGCCCAACCCGCAATTAGGTCTGCAACATATCCCGCATCATCTTTATTTGATAGTAAATGATCGGCATTATCTAAACTGACTAGAGAAGAGGGTTTGCCAGCATGGATATGCAATTGCTCTGCATGAGAGTGAGGCAGAATATCATCATCAAGTGAATGGCAAATGAGTAATGGTTTTTTAAAGTTGTCCAAGTAAGAACCATCGTCAGGATATTTTAAATCTTCAAAGAATCTTTCTGTAATCGTAAAGTGATTACCGCCAATGGTTAGGCGAGCTGAACCAGCAGTATTTATTTCAGGCCGAAGCCCAATATAATGTCGAGCAACATAACCGGGATCGGCGGGTGCGGCGATGGTAACGGCGGATTGGCAAGAGGGTATGCGTTTAGCAGCATTAAGTATTGCCGTTCCACCCATGGAATGACCGATTAATAATTCAGGTGCCGAATAATTAGCCGACATGTATTCACTGACGGCAACAATGTCGTCAACGTCAGTGGCAAAATTTGTTTTGGAAAAATCGCCGTCACTGTCACCAATGCCGGTGAAATCAAAACGAAGGACGGCAATACCGTTTTGGGCTAAATGTTCGCAAATAATATGAAAGGCTTTTAGATTCCGCGAACATGTAAAGCAGTGTGCGAATAAAGCCCATGCATGTGGTTTATCATGTTGAGGTAAATCAAGTTCTGCACCTAATGCGGCACCAAAGCTGCCAGGGATTCGTAAGCGGATTTTTTTCATTTAGAGTGATCGGTGTGAATAATTACCCGCGATGCTAACCGAACAAATGCGTAAAAGCCAGTGTGGTTGTTATATGTGCGAACGATCTAAACGGCGGTAACTAATCGCTTCTTGCAAATGCTTAGTTTGAATATCAGTATGGCTATCAAGATCAGCAATAGTGCGTGCAAGTTTTAATATTCGGTGCCATGCTCGGGCAGATAAACCAAGTCGCTCAATTGCTTGCTCGAGTAGCTCGCTGTCCTTTTTTTGTAGGCTACAGTGTGTATCAATGTCTTTATTACTAAGGGCCTGATTTGCACACTGGCTACGACGTTGTTGTATTTTACGGGCTTTTATAACGCGTTGCCGAACAGTATTACTAGATTCACTTGCTTGTTGTTCATGAAGTTTTGAATATTGTAAACGCGGAACTTCAATATGCATATCGATACGATCTAGTAATGGACCGGATATTTTTCCTCGGTAACGATGAACTTGTTCAGCACTGCAATGACATTTTCCATTAGGATCACCAAGGTAGCCACAAGGACAAGGGTTCATCGCTGCAATGAGTTGGAATCGTGCTGGAAAAATGGCTTGCCTTGCTGCTCGTGAAATATGAATTTGACCGCTTTCTATTGGCTCTCGCAATACCTCTAATACACGGCGCTCAAATTCGGCTAACTCATCAAGAAACAACACGCCATTATGGGCTAAGGAAATTTCACCGGGACGTGGTTGACTACCGCCACCGACTAAGGCAACAGCAGATGCAGAATGGTGTGGCGATCTAAAGGGGCGAAGAAGCCAGTTATGTTCAGAGGGAACGTTGCCACAAATGGATTGCACAGCAGCAGATTCAATCGCTTCATCTTCAGTCATCTCTGGAAGAATACTGGGTAGACGTTTTGCTAACATGGTTTTACCTGTTCCCGGCGGGCCGATCATGATGAGACTGTGATTTCCGGCTGCAGCAATTTCTAATGCGCGCCTTGCATGGTGTTGTGCGCGAATATCGGCCATGTCGTCAGCTGCAGCAATATCGATTTCGATTGTATCATTCACGATCAGCTCAAGTTTTTTGTTTCCATTTAAATGCGCACAGACATCAAGTAAGTGTGTCGCTGCATATTGTTCGGCATTGCGGATTAACCTCGCTTCTTGCTGGTTTGTATCGGGAAGGATAAGCCGATGCTTTGCTTCACGTGTAGCAAGTGCAGTAGGTAATGCGGCTGTAATAGCACGAATATTGCCAGTTAATGCAAGTTCACCAATAAACTCATATTCTTTTAGCTGAGGTGCTTCGACTTGTTTTGAAGCAACGAGAATACCAATGGCAATGGCGAGATCGAAACGTGCACCTTGTTTCGGTAAATCCGCAGGGGCAAGATTGATGGTAATGCGCCGAGCCGGAAATTCAAATTTTGAATTAAGGATTGCACTGCGAACACGATCCTTACTTTCTTTTACTTCGGTGTCGGCAAGACCCACAATTGAGAGAGAGGGCAGACCATTTGATAGGTGTACTTCGACACTAACAAGCGGGGCATGAATACCGTGACTAGCACGGGTGAAGACGACAGCGAGTGACATGAACAGTTCCTTTGCTTTTTATGCATGGCCATCCTAGCCATGATGATTTTAAAAATTAGTGTTAACTAAAAATCAGTCAGTTTGTTCCAGTTTAGCTAAGCGCTCAGCGAGGGCTTCGAGTTTCTCGCGGCTTCTTAATAGCACGGCGGTTTGTACATCAAACTCTTCACGAGTAACGAGTTCAAGGCGTGATAAAGCACCTGACATGCTGGCCTTAACAATGGCCTCAATATCTTCACGCAATAGGCCAAGTCCAGAGGGAAGTCCCCCTTCCAGCTGCTGCGTGAGTTCATCAATAAATGCTTTGCGTGTATCCATGATTTTCCTAACTAATTTGTACCCAATCCTACGCTGATTTTACTGAAAAATAACTAGCCATTGAAACGGTATGGTACGCACCATAACGGTGCTCAAATAAAATCACAGTACCAACTTGGTGCAGCCAGTATAGACATAAAACATTAAATAACCAATGTTACTCATTGATTATATTGTATTTTTTGTATCTGGCACGGGCTGTGCAATATAAAATGACACTGGCGCACCAAGTCGTCAAAACAACCACCAAGATAAATAATTTTTTTGGAAAGTTTTAGCACACTTAATGAATTGAGGAGTTCAACAATGAATACAAAAATGACAACACTGGCAGCAGCAGTATTAATGACTGCATCACCGCTTGCCATTTCAACAGCAGCAGCAGAAGTAACTTTTAGCGGTAACGTCACATTAACCAGTGATTACATGTACCGTGGTATTTCCCAAACAGATAACGGCCCAGCGATTCAAGGTGGTTTTGATCTTGAGCACAGCAGTGGTTTCTATGCCGGTATCTGGGCATCAAACTTGGATTTCAGCACAGACACAACGAATGATAATTCAGACATTGAAATTGACTACTACGCCGGTGTAGCAGGTGAATTCAGCAACAAGATCGGTTGGGACGTAGGTGTACTTTATTACTCTTACCCTTCTTCAAGCGATGCTGATAATGGTGATTACGACTTCACTGAAGTTTACGGTTCACTTTCTTATGATTTTGGTCCAGCAGCACTAACCGGTGGTCTTGCTTACTCAAGTGATTTCTTTGGTAGCAACACAGGTGATGCTACTTACGTTACTTTAGATGTTGATGTTCCATTACCCAATGAATTCGCTTTGAATCTTCACTACGGTGACCAAAGCATTGATGGTGAGAATGGCAATGATGATGGCGACTATGATGAGTGGAAAGTTGGTCTAAGCCGTTCTTTCGGTGGTTTCGATTTTGCGCTTGACTACCATGACACTGATCTCGACGACAATAATCTTGCAGATGATCGTGTTGTCTTCTCAATCTCTAAGAGTCTTTAAGACAAAAATATAAACGGATATGCCTACTCCCTAATTATCGGGAGTAGGTCTAACCCACGGGAGGAGATGTAATGAAACTCGTAAGTGCAATTATTAAGCCCTTTAAGCTAGATGATGTGCGTGAAGCATTATCAGACATTGGCGTTCAAGGGATCACAGTGACTGAGGTGAAAGGCTTCGGTCGTCAAAAGGGTCATACCGAGTTATATCGCGGTGCAGAATATGTTGTTGATTTTCTGCCTAAGGTGAAACTCGATATCGCAATCAATGATGATTTGGTTGAACAGGTCCTTGAGGCTATCTCGAAGGCAGCTAACACAGGCAAAATAGGTGATGGCAAAATTTTTGTCTTCGATCTTGAACAAGCAGTTCGTATTCGTACCGGTGAGTCCGGTGCTGAAGCGCTTTAATATAAGGGGTTAATACAATGGAAGATATTCTCAATCTTCGTTATGCACTTGATACATTCTATTTCCTCGTATCAGGCGCATTGGTTATGTGGATGGCAGCAGGTTTTGCCATGCTCGAAGCGGGCTTAGTTCGCTCTAAAAATACAGCAGAAATTTTAACGAAAAACGTCGCCTTGTTTGCGATTGCCTCTATTATGTACATGTTGATGGGTTACAACATCATGTACCCAGCAGATGGTAGTGGCATCATTCCAGCGTTTGATTTTAGCTTCATGTTCGGTGGCGATAACGATTCTGCGGTTGTGTTAGCGCAAGATCCAGCTGCATGGTATGACGGTTCATACTACTCAGGTATGTCAGATTTCTTCTTCCAGGTTGTGTTTGTTGCAACGGCGATGTCGATTGTTTCTGGCGCGGTAGCAGAACGTATGAAACTGTGGGCATTTTTGATTTTTGCAGTCTTCATGACAGGTTTCATCTACCCAATGCAGGGTTACTGGAAATGGGGCGGTGGTTTCTTAGACGCTGCTAACTTCCAGGATTTCGCGGGTTCTGGTGTCGTTCACCTTTGTGGTGCTGTTGCTGCACTTGCCGGTGTACTGTTACTTGGCGCACGTAAAGGTAAATATGGTGCAGATGGTTCAGTTCATCCAATTCCGGGTGCCAATATGCCACTTGCAACATTAGGTACATTCATCCTTTGGTTAGGTTGGTTTGGTTTCAACGGTGGTTCAGAACTTATTCTGTCTAGTGTTGATGAAGCTAATGCGGTTGCTGCAGTATTTGTTAATACAAATATGGCGGCTGCCGGTGGTGTGGTTGCTGCAATGATTCTTTCACGTGTCCTGTTTGGCAAGACTGATTTAACCATGGTGCTTAACGGCGCTTTGGCTGGTCTGGTAGCGATTACTGCTGAACCATTAGCTGGTACACCTCTTGCCTCAACATTAGTTGGTGCAGTCGGTGGTATTATCGTTGTCTTGTCAATCATCGGTCTTGATAAGTTGAAGATTGATGATCCAGTGGGTGCTATCTCTGTTCACGGTACCGTTGGTATGTGGGGACTAATTGCCGTTGCATTTACTAATGCTGATGCAACAATTGGCGATCAGCTTTACGGTCTCGTTGTTATCTTCGCATGGACATTCATTGCAGCAGGTATCGTATGGTACGCTATCAAGATGGTAATGGGTCTTCGAGTTACTGAAGAAGAAGAGTACGAAGGATTGGATATTACAGATATTGGCTTGGAAGCCTACCCAGAGTTTACATCTGGTAAGTAGTAAAATTTCAACCTGGTGGTTGATGATTGCGGGTGCCTTTAATTAGGTGCCCGCTTTTTTTTCGCCTCGAACCATTGGAAATGGTTGAGGTGCTCACAATGAATGCGAAGCATTCTGTGAGTGGTGAAGTTCCAAGCCGGAGGAGCAAAGGAGACAGCAAGAAATTCAATATGGCACAAATAAATCGGAGATGGTTGCGGTACTCCTAACGACTAGAACCTGCGGAGCAGGTGCAGGGAACCCTAATGAAACTCGAAGAGGTTCTAGGGAGAACACGAAGTGTTCTTGGGTGGTGAAACAACAAGCCACAGAAGCCAAGTAGACAGCAAGTGACGTAAAGAACCACGGACGTGTCTCAGATTTATTGTTGAGCTGAATCTAGGTTAGTGGCTCACAGAATCCCTACGGGCTTCATTGTGAGTAACCTACGTCATCACCGATGCCGTCAGGCCTTATGGCTCCCATCACAAAACGGCTTATCTTCTGTCCGTTTACAACCACATAGCCAAACCTTGGTTTTTTCAGCAATCGTAAATTTAACGGGTTCAAAATCGGTGTATTTATGTGCACCATCGCAAAAAGGCTGGTTTTTGGATTTTCCACAAGGACACCACCAATAATCCCCTGCCTCTAGATCGACAGCATAGGAAAATTTCTGTGGGCAATCAGGTTCTGCCATAATGTTACTCATTATCAATATTCGTTACGCAGAGTGTACCTAAAATAGTATGACAAGTTTACGTGTAGAAGATGTGGGAAATAAATGGCTGCCAAACGAGATTAATTTGGAAGTGGCTGCGGGCGAGTGCATCGTGATCAGCGGGCCATCGGGTGTAGGTAAGTCATTGTTGCTACGCGCAATAGCGGATCTTGATAAGCACAGCGGTAAAGTTAGTCTTGGTGAGACATTTTGTGGAGAAGTGCCTGCTACGCAGTGGCGTAAACAAGTTGGTTTACTTCCAGCAGACAGTGCATGGTGGGGTGAGCAGGTACACGATCATATGCCGGTGGTAAAGCGTGAACAGCTAGCCGCACTGGGTTTTGAGGAAGATGTGATGAAGTGGTCAGTTGAACGACTCTCAACTGGCGAGAAGCAACGACTAGCCATTTTGCGCGTGTTGGCCAATGAACCTGATATCTTGTTGTTGGATGAACCAACGGCGAACCTTGATCCTGACAGCGTAGATAAAGTAGAGGCTTTATTACTTGGTTACTGCCGCAATAAACCAGCCGGACTTATTTGGGTAAGCCATGATATTGCGCAAGCAAAACGGATCGCAGATAGACGTTATCATTTTGATGAAAACGGACTGGGTGAGGTGACAGCATGAATATGGTTTCGCTCAGCACATTGGATCTATCTATTGCTGCATTATTGGTATTGGTGTTGGCGGTTTTAGGTTTAAAGTTGCAATTAGGCGTTAGCCGTCAACTAATCATTGCGGCGTTACGCACAACTGTACAGTTATTACTGATTGGTTACATTCTTAAATTTTTATTTGATAACGTTCACCTTGGTTACATGGCAGCGATTTCAATCATTATGCTACTCTTTGCTGGCCGGGAGGTGATGGCTCGTCAAACTCACCCTTATAAAGGTCTATGGGGTTTTGGTATGGGCACCATCTCCATGTTTCTTTCCACATTTATGGTGACATTGCTGGCACTGACGGTGATCATCAATAATGATCCTTGGTATACACCACAATATGCGATTCCTTTACTAGGCATGATGCTCGGTAACACCATGACAGGGATTGCTCTGGGTTTAGAGCGATTAACCCAAGCCGCACGAGAGAAACGCAGGCAAATTGAAGCACGTTTGATGTTGGGACATTCATGGCAACAATCAATAATGACTATACGCAGGCAATCTATGCGTTACGGAATGATTCCAATTATTAATTCGATGGCAGCGGCAGGGCTTGTTAGTTTACCAGGGATGATGACAGGGCAGATATTGGCAGGTAGCCCACCGCTTGAAGCAGTAAAATATCAAATTCTTATCATGTTTTTGATTGCAGCGGGGACAGGTTTTGGTACAGTAATAGCAGTGGTATTAGGTTCGAGACGATTATTCGATGAACGGGAACGATTGCGTTTAGATCGTTTAAGAAAATAAGATTAATGTCATATAATGAAACATAATATTTAAGGAGTAAATATTATTATGTTAGGTTTATTTGGGAATAATTATATAACACTCGTATTCATCGTGGCGGTAGGATTATTTTCTGCACCGCTTGCCTATGCTGAGATATATAAATGGACGGATGAAAATGGAAAAATTCATTTTTCTGATACACCCGTTGATAAAAAAGCGGAGAAGTTAGATATAAAAGTAACACCATCGGCTCCTGTTTCTGCTAAAACACGTGATGAAAGAAAACAACGAGCAGATCAATATTTACGTGCGCGCCAAGAAGAGCGTGCCGAAAATGATAAAAAACAAAAAGAAAAAAAACGCTTAGCCAAAATTAGAAAAGAAAAATGTGGTGCAGCAAAGCATGAGTATCGTGAAATCACAGAAGCCGGTACGGTGTACTATAGAAAAGAAGATGGTACGCGAGATTATTTAGAACCAGAACGGCGTAAAAAAGAAGAGTTACGTGCCAAGGCAGAAGTTAAAAAATGGTGTAAATAAATATAACCAATCGTGTTAGTGATTTGTTTATAAAGTAATCGATTTACCAAGTCATGTGGTTTTTGAAACTGCCCCTTCTCATATAAAGATTTATGCTAGTAACCTAGTATCTTGTGGAACTTCAAGTTTTTACAGTGGTCAGGATAAAAATGTGAATAATTCACTGTATTTTTATTCAAAATAAATAATGATAGGACATCATATATAAAAGGAATGGAATCATGCGCTCAATAATAAGTCTTATATTCATTTTTTCTTCTATCAGTGCAGTTCAGGCCAGTTCAACGACGAATAAAGATGGTGTGCAGTGGCGTGATTTCACAGATGCCGCTTTTGCTGAAGCAAAACGTGATGGCAAGCTATTGATTCTTGACCTTGAGGCAGTTTGGTGTCACTGGTGCCATGTCATGGAAGAGAAAACTTATTCTAATCCAGCGGTTAGGAGAATTCTTAAAGATAATTATATTGCGCTAAAGGTTGATCAGAATAATCGTCCTGATCTTGCACGACGCTATCAAGATTGGGGCTGGCCAGCAACAATATTTTTTAATGCCGATGGCACAGAGTTAGTTAAACGAGCTGGCTATATTCCACCCAAAAACATGGCAAAGCTATTACAAGCCATTGTTGATGATCCGACACCAGAGCGTGGTGCACCCATTCGCGATAATAATAATTTTGCGATTAGTGCACTGCTCACGAAATCAATTAAGGAAACCTTGCAGCGTCGACATAATGATGGCTATGATCCTGAGTACGGCAGCTTAAAATTAAACCAGAAATTCCTAGATCGAGACAGTGTTGAATATGCATTGTTATTAGCTCGTGGTGGTGATGCTGCGAGCGAAAAAAGAGCGCGACATACATTAGATGAAGCTATTGCCTTAATCGATCCCGTTTGGGGTGGTGTGTATCAATACTCTACAGGTGGCAAGTGGAATTATCCGCATTTCGAAAAAATCATGCCATCACAGGCGGGTTATTTGCGTATTTACGCAATGGCTTATCGTCAATTTGGTGATAAAAAATACCTTAAAGCAGCAAAAGATATTGCGCGTTATCTTGAAACCTTTTTAATGAGTGAAGATGGCGTGTTTTATACCAGTCAGGATGCTGATCTTATACAAGGTGTGCATAGTCGAGAGTATTTTGAATTAAATGATAAAAAACGACGTGCGCAGGGCATGCCCAAGATAGATAAACATCAGTATGCACAAGAAAATGGTTGGGCTTCTGAGGCAATGGTTAGCTTGTATCAAGCAACCGGTGAGAAAAAGTATTTACAATTTGCACAAGCTGCAATGGTGTGGGTAGAACAAAATCGTGCCATTAAAGGCGGTGGTTACCGACATGATAAAAAAGACCAAGGCGGGCCTTACTTAGGCGATAACCTTGCTGTGGGACAGGCCTATTTAGCTTTATATCAAGCAACTGGCGAACGAGAAATGTTACAACGTGCGCGAAAAGTAGCCGAGTTTATTGATCGCACTTTTAAATATGCAGGCGAAAAAGGTGCAGGTTATGCCGTTTCTTATGCACCAGCAACCGCAGTTATTAAACCTCAACCACAAATCGATGAAAATATTGCGCTAGCGCGTTTTGCTATTCGTGTGCATCACTTAACGGGAGATGAACAATATAAAGCCATTGCAGAACGTACGATGCGATATCTAGCGACAGAAGAAATAGCAACAGCACGCTTAACAGAGGCAGGTGTATTACTTGTTGCACATGAACTTGCTAATGAGCCTGTACATATTACGATTGTGGGCGGGAAGCGTGACAAAGAGTCACAGGTACTTTATCAACATGCCTTACGTTACCCTGGTAGTTATCGACGTATTGAGTGGTGGGATAAAGCCGAAGGCGCAATGCCGAACCCTGACGTGCAATATCCAGCCTTACCAAAAGCGGCAGCCTTTGCTTGTGCAAATCAGCGTTGTTCGTTACCTGTATTTGATAAAGCAGATATTCACCCGATGGTTGATGCGCTTTATGGTATAAATTAACAGAAGCATTATTAGGTGTCTGATTTCGCAAGAGGTTTGTTATGAAAGTTGGTTTTATAGGTTTAGGTGCAATGGGTGAGGGCATGGCTGCGAATCTATATAAAGCAGGCAATCTCAACTGTGTGTGGAACCGTAATAGTGATCGTAGCAAGAAATTTGTACAACAATGTCCAGTGACTATTGCTAACGACATCGAAGAATTGGCAAAACAGTCAGATCTTATAATTACCAGTATTTCAGCAGATAAGGATCTGCGTGAAATTATTACCGCAATGTTGCCCAGTTTGCACAGAGGAACAACCATTGTTGATACATCAACGGTCGCAGTGACGACTATAAAAGCATTAGCTTCATTATTAGCTGAGCAGGGTATCGCATTGCTCGATGCACCCGTATCAGGAGGTGTAGAAGGAGCAAGAAAAGGTAGCTTGGTGATGATGGTGGGAGGCGATCAACAAGCACTTGAAAAGGTACGAGCTATTTTAGACACAATGGCAACGAAAATAAGCTGGATGGGTATGTCGGGAGCGGGGCAGGCAACCAAAGCAGTAAATCAGATAATGGCAGCGGGTATTAATCAAGCAGTAACTGAAGCGCTCGCCTTTGCTGAAGCGATGGAATTATCGCTTGATGATGTGATTGATGTGATTAGCAATGGCGCGGCAGGGAATTGGTTTTTACAACATCGTGGCAGCACCATGGTGAAAGGTGAATTTAGTTCTGGATTTAAGATAGATCTACATAAAAAAGATCTCGACCTATGTCGAGAGATGGTTGAATCCATTAGCGAAACCGATATGCGTCTACCGATCATTGAAATGACCCGCCTGCATTATGAGCGCTTACAACAAGCAGGTTATGGTGAGGAAGATATATCAGCGTTATATAGATTGAAACGAGAAATGTTTGTCGGCAACTAGTTAGGTTATTTCCTCATTTTGTAAGTCTTACCCAAGAGGAGTGTTATTTACGCCTCCCTAAATAAAAAGCGTTTATACATTTTTATTTATGAGCAATGGGTTTTTCTGTAAATAAATAGTCTTTAAGCTCTTTATTAAAGGATGGGTCTTGCCGGCGAATCCATTCTAGAACCATTGCAGCATGCTCTTTTTCTTCATCTCGGTTATGAGCAAGAATGGCTTTTAACTCTTCATTTTTACATGCATCTACTCTTTGATTATACCAATCAACTGCCTCAAGCTCTTCCATTAAAGATGTAATAGCTCTATGCATATCTTTAGTTTCATCTGTAAGTTCATTTATTGGTTCATGATAACCTTCATTAGACATTATTGTATCCTCTTAGATTGTGATTACGTGCATGTATAACGACTTGATTCTACTTTTCATCATATTATTTTTAGAGATAGAGCATAAACCTTTCATTACAAAATATAACACCATAGTTCAGCTGGCACTAAAAATAGAGAACTGTTCTTGCTGGAAAACGGGATTACTTTATTATCCATTAACTTAAATTTATATATTATTCGCATACCCATTTATAGGCTTCATCTGCACTATCAAAAATATTACATTTATATAGACTATCTTTCATGCTTTCAGAATATAATTTAAACCAAACTAAGAGAGGTTAATAGGTTGATATTAAAGCAATTTTTATCTTTGGATTGCTTATTGATGCCACCTTATCAGTGACAGATATTTTGTGAACATCAAGATCAGTGAAATTGAAATCGACTACTTTAGTAAAATCATTAATCACATATCTAATGTTATCAAAGCGAGCATCGCCTTGGAGTTTTAGGTTGTCTCCTAAAATCTCATCTCCATTGACAGTATCAGTAAATTTTCTATAAAGCCCTTTTTCTTGCCACTCGTATTTAACTGTCAATGGTAACTCTCCGCATTGGTATCATTTTATAACTATTGAACTAGCATCACTTTTGTAGAAACGTTTACGAACATAGTTTTTCATAATTCTCGGGAGATTGATAGACCACCCCCCCCGAGTGTAATCGCATTTGATAATAAAACACGGTAAAGTCAAAAATGGAGATATTGTCTTGATGTCTTTTTTAAATAAATCATGATGAAAAGATCTGACTTAATTTTATATAAACAGTTTAATAAAAGAATATGTATGGTGCGTTAATTTCATATAATAATTTCTTGATTTCTAACGGTTGAGCTCACCGGGTAGACAAGTTTGTCCGGTTGGGTGATGTGTTAGCTTTCACCTGATTTCCATTCTTTTATGGATGGGTAACATATTTCTACTATATTTCCTGATGGATCTCGAAACAATATAGTTTCACCACCACGTTGTTGTTTTGGCCCTGAAATGATTTCCAACCCTTTTTCCACAATATTATTGCAAATACTGCTGAAGTTTTCTTCTCTGCATGGGAATGCTATATGTGCCGTCGTATAAGCAAGATAATCAAAATCAGGTGCTTCTATTATGCCGAGCACAACATCATTTAATTCTAAGAATGCTTGTTTAGGATCGTCCCAACGACGAATAACTTTAAAGCCAAAAAAATCAGAATAGAATGAAATGCTCTCATCTAAGCTTTTAACATTGAGTCCGACATGGTCTATTTTTGAATCTATCAATTTATTTCCCTGTATGGATGCAGTGAAACTTAACGGTTGAATTGCGGGGTGGCGCAGCAAAGCGGAGCGTCCCAAATAAAAAATTTGTTATAAGTTTCTTTCATTTGAATTGTATTCAATTTTTTCACCCTGAAATTTATCGAATAGTTTTCTATGCGAATTTAGGGAGAACTCATCATTTCTTGTTGAATAATCTTTAACCCAGCTTATTAGCATCTCCAGATTATCATCTTGTTCTTTCTCTGTTTTGTATTTATGTGGCTCCCAAGGCCGCGATATACAGTTATTGATGCAAGTTTTAATGCTTGGATTTAAAAATACAACATGGGTTGATTTGTTTATTACTAAACGTAGTAAATCCGAATAACAACCCTCTATAACCCACTTTTTACTATTTTCTAAAAACTGGTTGATTAGAATAGCACTATCATTCACAGGCTTTCTTGTTGGCGGATTTGTATCTAACCAAGCCAGCTTATCAAGATCTAAATGAGACAACCGATGTTCGGCAGCATATGACTTTGCCAAAGTAGATTTTCCTGACCCCGAGTTTCCAAAAATTACAACTCTTTGCATGCTATCTTTTACTCTCTGCTGGGGTGAATTGTTATATGCTTGATTGTTTATAACCATAATATATTGTTGAAATTTCTGTTCCAATATTTTTTATGCTGTGTATTGAATTTGCGGGAATAAATATTTCGGTATCACACTCGGCAATAAATGTTCTATCATCGATTGTGAACTCTAATTTTCCGTTAACTGCTACAACAAATTCATCTTTATGGTTATGAACTGCTTTATCTACTCCCTTATCGAATTTGATAGAGCCTACACCAAACGAATACCCTCTATCGTTCCAATCTATTTCATATTCACTTTCTGACATATTATTCCTTGCATATAGCGGTTGAATTGTTGGGATGGATAAAGCGCGTAGTGTTTTAGACATTCCCACACGAATGATTTGTTAGATGTTTTCCTATTCACTAATAATTGTCTCTAGAATTAAATTTCTAACTATTCAATGGCGAATTCGATGCGTTCCTTTAGTTTGGTCAATGCTTTATTCGCACAAGCGGCATCTTTTTCACCACCGGGTGCACCACTAACACCCACTGCTCCCACGTTATAGCCGCCGGATATAATCTTGATACCACCCTCCATTACAATCAATCCATTGATATGATTCAGTTCCTGACGAATATCTGAGCGAGCTTTTTTAAACTGACCGCTGTTAGTCCAGGCCATGACAGTCATGTTGGCTTTTCGTTCTGCAATTTCCAGGGTAAAACGGGATGCCAAATCATCACGTAAAGTTGCGCGAACAAGCCCATGACGATCAACAACGACAGCACTTACATGATACCCATCTTTACGACATGCCAGAATAGTTTCATTGGCAATATCACGTGCTAATTCCATGCCGATGCTTTTGTCACTAACCACATCAGCTGCATAAGCAATAAATCCAAAACTAGCGATAAACATACTTGATACAAGTTGAAAAATTTTGCGCTTTGTCATAGACGACCTCTTTATAGACATTTAAATTATTAACACAGTTTTTAATCGAAATGGAACTTACTCCAACAACATGTATATTGTGTGCTCTTGCGACTAAATTTCATATTTATTAAACAAGAAATCATGTTGTTTAAGTTATGGTCATTAAGAAGAAAAATATTATATTTAACGGTTGAGCTCAGCGGCGAACGCAGGCTGGCAAGGCTTTTGCTCCGCAAAAAGCGTGACAGACAAATGCATCCGATGGAGCTATTTGTTATGCATAAACATCATCAAATAACTACGTTATTATTACAAACCCTAATATCAAAAAACCGAATGAGTACATTATCAAGTGGACTATGAAGCCAAAATTTTCTACAAAACCACCTTCCTCTTCTCTGAAAATCACACCAGAATTTCCATATATTATTCCATGATGGTATGCCTGCATTAAAAGAATTGCGAACATTAGCCAAATTGAAAACATAACTACTTCAAATGGAATATCAATAATCTCAAACTTCCATATTAGCCCTGACATGAATATTGCTAACAATGAATACATCATGGCTTTAAAATATACTTTAGGTTTTTTTATTATCGTTATTCTGCCTTCAGCATTTTTTAACTCAAATTCACAGCCGCATCTATCACAAACACATAGTCCGATATTTCTTTGATGTTTTCTAGCACAATGTGGGCAAGATGTTTTAATCATATGCATAACGTTTGAGCTAAGGGGCGCGCAGCTCTTTGCGCGTCCCGTTCTTGAGCGATTTGTTATGCATATTCATTCAGCGAAATCCACAATTTCAAGATTGTAGCTATTAGGAATTAGTTTTGCTTTTTTAATAGATATATCACTGTTGTTTGATTTCGCTATATCTAATATTAACTTTCTATGCTGCTCAGGCATTTTGTCACCAAGAACAACCTCTATAAGTGATTCTGGTGTATATCTATGCAGATTCACTGAATCCAATGACAGAATCCTAAGCTCATTTTCATAAGACCAGTCTTCTGACTTTGTCGCTATTGTTTGCGTAGCAGTTTTGACATAATCTTCATCTTCTTCCCCGCCCAATACACCATTCGATTTAACAAAATCTAGTAACCTTAGTGTATTTGGGTTGTCTTGATAATTAACCTTGATTGGCATTATGGCTGTTTCTGAAGAGTCCATTATATCCTGCAATAACTTTTCATAATGAAATACAAGGCAAAAACCTCTAAGACCAGCCGCATAATGAGACCACATCAAGTTTTCATCTATAGGATCTTTTTCATCATCACATAATGAAAATGAAGATATATGCGCCCCACGAGTTATAGAAATAAAATTCTTAAAGGCATGTTCTGCTAATTTTAAGAAAAGTTCTTTTTTGGTGAATTCACCCTCTTTCAATCCCAAGCCAGTTAGCATTTCATTGTATTTTTCATTACCCATTTCTTCCTTGGATATAATGTTATATTGATCTAATTCTTCGTCAGAAACACTATCATCCAATACATACGTACCTTCAAATGGATCGTTGAAGCCTGAAAAAACGGAAAACCATAGCTGATTATTTGACAAAAGCGCCAAGCTATTTGTATTAACTGTTCTAAATTTATAAAGTTTCATGTGCTAGGTAAAACATTTTATGCATAACGGTTGAGCTAAGGGGCGAACGTAGGCTGGCAAAACTTTTGCTCCGCAAAAGGCGTGACAGAAAAGTGTGTCCGCTGGAGTGATTTGTTATGCGTTTGCTGTACATCAATAAATAGTCCAGCACCTATTATTGTTATTGCTGTATTGGCATTTTTTAATTCTTATTTAGGGTTAGGTACTTCTTTAGGATAAAATACAAGATCTTTAAAGCCTAAATCAACATCTTTACGAACTCTTAAACCATCAAGTGAGTAGACGATCGATTTACCCTCATTCTCAAAAGCCACGGTATCGCCACATTTTATATGTATTATTTTTCCTTTAACGCCATCTTCAATAACCGCCATTTCCGTACAGTCTTTATTAAATGTATCTATATAGGTAACACCATTTCCTCCGACATATGTATAAGATTTACCTGCGATCACATCCGCTATTCCATCAGCAAACACTAATTGAGTATTAAGAAGCAGTGCTAATAATAATAAGTTTTTCATTATAGCCTCCATTTTATATAGTCATTATTTATAATAAATACTAAATATTTATCACTCATAAAATGCTACTTGGCGTTCTATTTCTACAAAATGACAACTTTTATAATTTCACAATATGTCGTTATTATGCATAACGGTTGAGCTCAGCGGCGAACGCAGGCTGGCAAGACTTTTGCCCCGCAAAAGGCGTGACAGACAAGTTTGTCCGATGGAGTGATTTGTTATAACTCAATCTCCACCTCCGTCTCCACCACCGCTATCATACCCGCCACCGCCAGCCGAATCATGCTCGCTGCTACTCCCTCTATTTCTATTAAGTTTCGGTTCTTTTCCAAAAATAAATACTTTAAAAGGCCAAGGTATCCATTCTTTGGGAATGGCATTAGGAGAGTGTTGATACACCAAGAATAGTATTGTACATGCGCCTATAAATGGGAAAAGCCAAATAACAACATATTGGGCCTTCCTTTGAAACGAATTTAGAAAATGATCATGCTTAACTGCGATAGTCGACAGAAAATTAAGCCAAATAAGGATTAATATTGTAATTATTCCGACGATGTTTAATGTCTCTATCATTTTATCTCTATAGAGTTATAACGTCTAAGCTGTGGGGCGCAAGCCACAACACGGCGCAGCGTCCCACACGAGCGTATTGTTAGGCCTGAAACCATTATTTACTCACCTTTACGGTAATATTATTTGAATCACTAATATTTACTGTTTGGTTTTTAGCTTTATATTTTGAGTTATTACAAGATGTAATATATTCATATTTTTCTTCCCTAGAGCTCCAAAGTGGGATTTCGTTTTTTAATAAAGGCCAAGCCATGCAAGAGTCTTTGTTTTCTATAGCCCATTCTGGATTATAAAGGTAAATCTCAATATTATTATTCGCAGTTTCTATGTTTCCGTTATAGTCCATTAACCCCATTTCCCAGTGGTCCTCGAACTGTCCAATGAAATCACTTTTTGAAATTTGTGTTGATCCGCTCTTATCAGTTTTAGGAGATAAAATTGTATATGGATTCTTTGTGCCAGCTACAACCTTTAACTCAATAATAGCTCCCTCAACTCCTTTCCCGGAGTTATCTATAACTTGGACTGATATATTATCTGGCAATTCCATTCTTTATTGGCCTAACGGTTGAGCTCAGCGGCGTACGCAGGCTGGCAAGGCTTTTGCTCCGCAAAAGGCGTGACAGACAAGTGCGTCCGATGGAGTGATTTGTTAGGCGACAACTGCATTTGATACGCTCCATGTTACGATAAAGATACCAACGACAAAACCAATTATTCTTGGTGCTAAGTGGCTTTTTTTATCTGCTACCGCAGTAAAACCACCAAAATACATATCTGTTTTCCCGATGAATGAAAAGATTGGTAATGAACCAAAAAGTGCAAGAGCAACATTCCCAAATCTTTCTGTTCTTTCTAAGTGCGCTCCAAGAACGCCAACAGATATACATATTGTAGCTAGCAATAAAAATATGATTATTCTTTGCGTATCTATTCGTTCCATGTTTGTTGCCTAACTATAGTTATGTAGCATAACGGCTACATAGCACACTGATTTTTTGTATTTTGTGAAGTATTTCATGAAACAATTCCTTTGTTTTCATTTTCTTATCCTTAATGCCTCAATAAAAAATGAGGTGTGATATGTAGTAGTCTTGCGCTAAATGAGATATCACTCATTTATTCAACAACTTATGTTTTTACTTTACTCTTTTAATGTGAGAAGGGTCAAGGTGATGGGTACGTTCAGAAAAAGGCTTTTCCAGAGATTAGCGCAATTAAACCAATAAAAATCGGTTGATGCAGGATGTAGATAGGTAGGCTATGTCTTCCACCAAAGGCGAGTGTCTTGGTGATGGGGTTGGTTGCCTTCCATGCAAGCCACGTGGGTGTGTTGTTATCTGCAAATAGGGTTTTGCCTATGAACATACCAATTAGCACGACACCGAACCACGGTATGAGAGGCACGTAGTCTTCTGTATGAGGGAGGTAAGTCATCAGCCCGAGCCAATTTATACGTGGATCGTTAAAGAATACATTGCTGTAAAGGCTGTCGAGTAAAACGATCACACTTCCCAGTGCTAAATTTAGCCAATAGAATTTTCTAAAAAATAAGCCTAATACACTGGCAACAGCAATAAAGTGCAGGATGCCAAAGTAGATGTAACTTTCAGGAAACATGAGATAGCTACCGATCGAAACCAGTATGGCATAAGCAATGAGCAAGATAAGTCGGCGGGTAAATCTTCGTGCATTTAGTTTTTGTCGGTTTGCCAGAACAATGCTGACACCCACTAATAATAAAAATGAACTAACGATGGTGCGGCGAAAATTTGCCCAAAAGGGTTCTTCGAGAAAATTGATTTGTACGTAGCCGAAAAAATTCAGGTCATAACTAAAATGAAAAACGAACATCATTAATATAGCGACACCACGGAGGATGTCGATAGTGGCAATACGTTGTGGTGCTAGCTTTTTAGTTTTAATAGCAGTGCTTCAATATTGTTTCTGCGCAGGCGCGAGCGGATGCGGTTCATTTCGCCAAATGAATCGTAAGGTCCTAGACGCACACGATGCCATGTGGAGGCCTTGTTATTGGCGTTATTGATGGTGACGGATTGGATTTTTGCCTGCACACCCAATAGCGCGAGGCTGGCTTTCATTTGGTCGGCTTGAGAAAGCGTCTTAAATGACCCTGCCTGTAAAATAAATTGGCTGTCATGTTTAAAGGCGGTGTTCTTGTCAGTATCCGAATCGCTTGCTTCGCTTTCAGGAATGGCAATTTCCATTTCAGGTAAAATGGTATAAAAATCAAACTGTGTTTTTGGTGCTGCCGGTGTTTTACGAACATCACGTGTATCACGACTCGGTTTTTTTACGGTTCTTTCCGAAGCAGGCAATGACAGCGCAGGGTAGTTGTCTTTAAGGTGAACAAGAAAGGCAACAAACAAGCCAATAAACAAACCAGTGATCATCCAAACCCAACCCGGTAACGGGGCAGATGCAGAAGACGGTTTGTTTTTCTTTGCCATTGTTTTTCGTGCCATATTTACATGGTATCCGGTGCGCTGACGCCAAGCAATGCCAAACCGTTTTTAATAACTTGTTGTACAGCAGTAATCAGCGCAAAGCGTGCATCACGCAAGTTAGCATCATCAACAATAAATTGGTGCGCGTTGTAATAGGTATGGAAAGCCGTTGCCAAGTCTTTTAAATAATAGGCGACTTGGTGTGGCTCATGGTTGCGTGCCGCAGATTCAATAAGTTCAGGGAATTTGGCAAGCAAGGTTAACAAATCACTTTCATGTGATTCACTCAGCAATGCTAGGTTCGCAAGCCCATTGTCTTTATTCCACTCGGTACTTTGTTCAGCGAGTTGACGTAAGACACTACTGATACGTGCGTGGGCGTATTGGATATAGTAAACAGGGTTATCGTTACTTTGCGATTTTGCCAAATCCAAATCAAAGTCCATGTGCTGTTCACATTTACGCATCACATAGAAGAAACGCGCCGCATCGTTACCGACTTCTTTGCGTAATTCATAGAGCGTGACAAATTGACCACTACGCGTCGACATTTGCATTTTTTCGCCGCCGCTATAGAGCACAGCAAATTGCACCAGTAATACATCAAGTTTTGATGGATCAGAACCAATCGCCGCTAATGCCGCTTTTACACGTGGCACATAACCATGGTGGTCAGCACCCCAGACATCAATCACGCGATCAAAACCGCGTTCTAGTTTTTCCATGTGGTAGGCAATGTCGGCAGCGAAATAGGTCTTAACACCATTGTCACGTACCACAACACGATCTTTTTCATCACCGTAATCGGTAGAGCGGAACCACAAGGCACCTTTTTCTTCGTAAACGTGACCCGATGCCTTCAGGCGTTCAATACAGTCATCGATCTTGCCGCTGTCATGCAGTTGGCGTTCTGAATACCAGTGGTCGTAATGGACGCCAAAGCTTTCCAGATCTTTGCGAATACCATCGGTAATATCTTCAAGTCCTGCATTGAAGACGGTTTGATAATCATCATCACCGAGCAAGGCGCGGGCGCGTTCAATGATGCCATCAATATGGGCTTCTTTGTCACCACCTTCTTGGCCTTCATCAGCAGGTAAGTCGGCAAACACGGTTTTAATATCGTGATCGAATTTTGTACCGTGGGCGTTACGCAATGCGGCGGCAATGCATTGTACATAGTCACCTTGGTAACCGTTCTTCGGAAACTGGTCGCAAAACTCAGGCGCGGCAAGCTCCATGTAACGCAACCACACACTGGCCGCGAGGATGTTCATCTGCCGACCAGCATCGTTTACGTAATATTCATTGTGTACATCGTAACCGGCTGCCTTGAGTAGGTTACCGAGTGATGCGCCATAGGCTGCGCCCCGGCCATGACCGACATGCAAAGGGCCGGTTGGGTTCGCAGAAACAAATTCGATTTGGATCTTCTGGCCTGCGCCTAGGTCACCACAGCCATATTTGTCGGCCTGTTCATGGACTTTGCTGACAACGGAAGCTTGCGCGTCATCAGCGAGGGTGAAATTAATAAAGCCAGGGCCGGCAATTTCAACCTTGGTGATACTGGGGGCAGCTGGCAAGGCTTTAACAATTGCCTCGGCAAGATCGCGGGGTTTTTGGCCTGCTTGTTTGGAAAGCACGAGGGCAATATTGGTCGCAAAGTCGCCATGACTTTTGTCACGGGTGCGGTCAATATTGATATTATCTGGGATATCACAATTCAGTGCGCCCGCACTGGCCATACCTGCCAGGGCGGTATGAATAAGGTTTTGTAGTTCATCTTTCATGGGCGGCTATTATCCTTGACGCTGCGAGGCATGCAAGCCTGAAAGTCATAAAGTGTAGAAAATATGAGCGGAGTAAGCTTAATTAGGTGGCGATATGAGATATACCCAATCTTTCGGGAAATGACTACGTCATTTCAAAGGCGTCGACATGCCATCTCTAATGTCATTTCAGTTCAATATGATAGAACGATGTTAGTGATTAGATGGCTGCTTACAGAACCCTTTGGGTTCATTATAAGTTCCCTAACCTTCTACCTAGGTTCAGGCCAAATTCCAAGCGAGCCCAAGGTCGCTTGTTGAGCCGGGGTGGAGGGCTTACATCGTATCGACAGGATCGACATCTATTGACCAACGTACTTTTCGGGTTTCGGGGTGTTTTTCTAGTTCGGGTAGTAATATTTTTAACAGGTGTTGTAGTGGTTTGCGCTCAGCGGCTTGAATAAGTAGTTGCGCGCGGTAGCGCCCGGCGCGGCGTTCCATGGGGGCAGGGAGTGGGCCAAATAGTTCGATGCCCTTAATATTGCAGGCGGTTGCTGTTGCATAGGCCTTGCTGAGAAAGGCCATTGGCAGTTCACGTTGGTTGGCCTCAGCGCGTAACAAGGCTATTGAGGCAAACGGGGGTAAGACGACTTCGCGGCGTTCTTGCATGGCCTGTTGGGCAAAGGCGGGATAGCCATCTGTGAGCAGGTTTTGCAGCAGCGGGTGTTCAGGGTGATAGGTTTGTACGAGCACTTGACCGGGTTTTTCGGCACGACCTGCGCGGCCTGCAACCTGTACGATGAGTTGTGCCATGGATTCGCTAGCGCGAAAGTCGATACCGAATAGGCCTTGATCGGCATCGAGGATACCAACGAGGGTGACGTTGGGGAAGTCATGTCCCTTGGCGAGCATTTGTGTGCCGATGAGGATGGCCTTTTTACCACCATGAATTCTATCGAGCATTGCCTGCATTGCGCCTTTGCGACGTGTGGTATCGCGATCAATGCGTAGCACATCAACAGCAGGGAAGTGTGACTGCAAGGCATCTTCAATGCGCTCGGTGCCCTGACCGATGGCACGCAATTCGGTGCTACTGCATTCGGGACAGTTGGCCGGCATGCTTTGTTCGGTTCCACAATGGTGGCAGCGTAGGCGTTGGCTAGCCGCATGCAGAGTGAGCTTGGCATCACAGCGTGGACAGTCGGCGATCCAACCGCAGTCATGGCAACAAAGCGTGGGTGCATAACCTCGGCGATTTAAAAATAGTAAAACTTGCTCGTCGCGATCCAAATGTTCGGTAACGACCTTTAATAAACTATGTGACAAACCACTTTCGATAGGCTGGCCACGAAGGTCGATGGTACGTACGGGCGGCGGAGTGGTATTGCTGATACGCTGATTTAAGATCAATTGCAGATAGCGACCTTGATCAACATTGGCAAGGCTTTCTAGTGATGGAGTCGCTGAGCCTAATATAATAGGTATTTTAAGTCGCTGCGCACGTAACACAGCTAGGTCGCGGGCGTGGTAGCGAAAGCCTTTTTGTTGCTTGAATGAGGAGTCATGTTCTTCATCAATAATAATGACGCCAGGGTTTGCCAGTGGTGTAAACAGGGCTGAACGTGTGCCAATAATAATACCGGCTTCGCCATTGCGTGCTGCCAGCCATGCATCGAGGCGTTCGCCTTGACCAAGGCCAGAATGCATCATGGCGATAGGGACTCTAAAGCGACGCTGAAAACGGCTTACGGTTTGTGGCGTTAAACTGATCTCAGGTACAAGTACCAAGGCTTGTCGACCTTGTGAAAGCACATCGGCAATAACACCGAGATAGACTTCGGTTTTACCACTGCCGGTGACACCATCGAGTAAGAAGCATTGGTATTCATCTTCTGCACAGACGGTTTCAATGGCGGATGCTTGTTCATTATTAAGTGTTGGCGCTTGATCCGGTGTAGCAGTATCGGCAAGCAAACCGCGCCGTTCGACCTCCTCTACCCAGCCACGTTTTATCAATGCGGCTAATGGCGCACGCCAATTGCTGTGTTGAGAATTAAAGTCTTCTTTACTCAATACATCATCAGCAAGTTGCAGCTGTTGTAACAAGGCGGCCTGTTTGGGTGCGCGTTTTAATTCTTCAGTACCGGCAGCTTTACCGGCAGCATTTAGCTGCCATACGGTTTCGGTGCTCGCGCTGGCAGCTTTGCCTTGGCGCAGCAATACGGGTAGTGCATGTTGTAGGGCATCGCCTATTGGGTGGTGATAGTAAGCACTTGCCCATGAAAGCAGTGACATGATTTCATCGCTGAGTAGAGGGGTGTCATCTAGGATCTTTAGTGCAGGACGTAACTTCTCTACGGGCACATCGCTGTGATCGCTAGTGCCAAGTAAAATACCCACTTCAGTGCGGCGACCAAAAGGGACTTTGACACGGCAGCCTACTTGCCAGTCAGATTGCTGAGAATCTTTGGGGGGCAAGTAGTCGAAATGTCGTCGTAAGGGAGAGGCAATAGCGATTTGGAGGTAACGAGCAGACTGCATGCGGGCACTTTATCATGATGGCTGGGGATACGATACGTAGGCGGGTTAGGGTTGTTGGCGGCTAAAGATAGGCCAGTTACTCACTAAAATGAGCTAAGTGCTTGAGTGCATTAGAGGATTGAAAGTTGTCCACAATTTCTGTGGATAACTCTGTGGATTAAACTCAGGATCGAGCCTGTTTTTAGTAAAAAATAGTGATCTTTATTAGATTGGTCAGATTTTCGACATTTTAACAATATCAATAAATTTCAATTGGTTATACTATAGCCATAGTGTTTTGTAACATATTGTGACAAATTTATGTCGCTAATCCATTGATTGTAAACTGGCTGTGCATAAATCAATGTCTTATTGCTTGGAAAAATGTCCCATTTTGGTTGTTAAAGGCGTCGGGCAACATACTTATTGAAACGTTGTTCAAGTAGAGGGGGTTCCTCGACGCTATCGTCAAATTGCTCTAAAGCAGGGTCAAGTCTATCGAGTCTGTCACCGGCAGGTGGGTGTGTTTTGTAGAGTAGCTCCAGGCCAGAACTTTCAGGGTTAATGCTATCAAGCGTTTGTAAGACGGTGACTAGTGCAAAAGGATCATAACCTGCGCGTGAGGCAATGACGACACCCATTCGGTCGGCTTCAAATTCGTCGTCTTTGTCGAGGCCACGTAGATACATATCTTTGACCTGACCGACCATTTCTTTGGCTATGAAGTTGTCTTGACCTCCGCGTGTTTGGCCTGCGAGTTTAAGTACCCCAGAAAGACCACTGGTATTGATACTCGACATGGCCTTGATGTGGTGTTTTTTAATAACATGGGCAACTTCATGTGCCAAGACAGCGGCTAATTCAGCTTCACTATTTAATGTGCGGAGTAGACCGTCTGTAATAAAGATATTGCCGCCGGGGGTCGCGAAGGCATTGAGGTGAGTGGAGCTGAGTACTGCAAATCGCCAAGGCAGATGTGAGCGATTGGTTTGGTTAACAACCCAGCGCCCCACTTTATTTATATAACGCTGTAGCTCAGGGTCGTTAACCGGCTTAGATGCACCGAGTAACACGGCTGCAGCATCACGACCAATTTCAATTTCAGCTGCTTCGTCGATGCCGGTAATAGTACGCGAGATGTCTTTTACACCGTCGATGACCTCACTAATATCAAAGTTGTTGCTATCTTCTTCTGTGTCGCCGCCAAGACTAAAGCCGCCAAAACCAATAGCGTAGGTATTGAGAGCGATTGAGCTAATTGAGATGATGAAAAAAAGTTGTGCAAGGCGAAGTAAGTATTTCATTATTCTTCATCCTCACTATAGGGTGTTTGTTCAGTTTTAGCGGTGGTGCCATCACCTTCAAGATAGTCAATATTGCGCGAGGCAAGCCCAGATTCATTATTTGTATTTTCATCAATAGCAAAGTTGTCTAATGCATTGAGTGCATCAATATCCGGTTCGGCATTACTCAACTCTTCTTCACTAAGCCCTTTCACCGCAGTGGCTGTTGTTACTTGATTTGATTTGTCTCGACCGGTTGCCAGACTACTAAGTGCTTCACCAACACTGCTATTGTTGTCTTGCTTATCTTTATTTTTACGTACAAGCCGCACATGAGTTAGTCGAACCCAGCCTTGTTCTTCATTCGTTTTTATCTCATACCATCCGCCTTTGCGTTTAAGTATGGTAATAGCGGATTTAGCTGAAAGCTCAGTTATTATTTCTGCATCTTTGAAGGGCTTGGAAAATAAATCGGTATCGCGCGAAATCGTAGCCGCTTTGTCTGCAGCAAATAATAAGGATGTTGTGCAAAATAAAATGAGAGAAAATAAATTTTTCACGCTCACCTCCTGTGATGTGAATTAAGCCCTGTGTTTGGGCTCAAAAATTTTAACGGATTCATCGCGTCCTTTAACAGACACAGCTCCATGATCTATGAATTCGATACTATCATTACAAAGTGCTTTTGTCGCGTCAGAAACGAGTATACGGGCACGGCCTTTGGTTTGCCCTTCAAGGCGGCTGGCAGTATTTACGGTGTCGCCAATACAAGTGTAATCAAGTTTGGTTTCAGAGCCAATCATGCCAACAACGGCTTCACCACTATGTATGCCAATACCAACATCAAAATTTTCGCCAAGTTCACCGCCAAGAGAAGCTTTGAATAATTGCAGTGCTTCGACCATATCAAGCGCGGCATTAACGGCATGTTGAGCGTGGTTTGGGTCAGCGATAGGTGCTCCCCAAAAGGCCATAATGGCATCGCCAATAAATTTATCCATGGTCCCACCATGTTGGAAAATAACATCGGTTTGGCGTGAAAAATATTGGTTTAGTAGGTTAACAATCTCTTCAGGTTCACGATGTTGGGAGAGTGTAGTAAAACCACGAATATCAGAGAAAAGTACGGTGCATTGGATACGTTGCGCATTAAAATATTTATTGAGTCCGGTTTCTCCTTCGCTGACTAGATCATCAACAACACGTGGATCAACAAAGCGACTAAACATTTGCATGGAACGTTCGCGAGTGCGTTTTTCATTAAGGTATTCATGGAGTGCGGCTAAGGTATAAAAAAGCCAGCCAAATAGAAGTGGTCTAAATACAGGAATGATGATCAGCCAACCAATGGCGAGATAACTGGTTAACAACATGATGGCAGAAAAAATAATATAACCAATAAATATTTTAGATAAATTTCGAACGTTGATCATTGCATAGAATAAGCTAATGATAATAATCAGACTGAAAATAACCGGGAATATTTTGTTGGGCTCACGTAGGGTACGATTGTTTTTTAGGTTAGAAATGGCCGTCGCTAAAATTTCTACACCAGGGTATAGGCTGTCTAAAGGGGTGCTGCGTATATCACCAAGTGAGGGAGCCGTTGCACCGATAATAACAATCTTGTCTTTAAATTCCGTTGAGGATCGTTGTGGTTTTTGGCGATTAAAAAAATCGTCGTATAAATCATAAAAAGCGACACGCTGAAAAGACAGCGCCTTGCCACGCCAGTGCAGGCGTATACTTTCTTGGTTTGGTATAGGGTAGGCAAGGTCGCGAGCCAATCTTGCTGGTAACGAGGGCATACGCCAACCGTAAGCCTCGCTATAGAGTAGGTAGCGACGTCCTATGCCATCAGGTTCTTCAATGTATTCAACATTACCAAGTCGGCCCGTATCAATAGCCGCAGGGATACCGGGTAGTTGGAGTGCAATACGGGCAGTTGGTTCAGCATCTGCGGTTGCAGTGAAACCCAGTGCTGAGCCAAATTTTCCTAATTCAAGTTCACTAAGGGAGTCATTTTCTTTTGGTAGACGTAGGATAGGAAAGTAGACGTTATTGGACTGGCGAATGACGTCAGCAAAGGCATCATCGCTGTCAGTTTTAGTTTCATTGTCACTATCTGCTTCATTATCCTGATCTGAAAACAGGATGTCGTAGATAACCGCTTTTGGTTTTTGTTTGAGGATACCAGCTAGAATCTGGCCTTGTAGCTCGCGTGGCCATGGGTAGCGGCCATAGCCTTCTTTTCGCGCGATCCCAAATAAACTGTATTCATCAATATCGACAATAACAATGTCTTGATCAGGTATGAGTTCCGCCGCTTGAGTTTTGATAAATCGGTCACTGAGGCTTGATTCCACGCCAAAGAAGAGATTCAGCAGAAAAAACTCTGCTAATACAATAATACAGACAATAATGGCCATTGCGGATATCCGCGGAGAGAGCTTCTTTCGGCGATGACTAGACATGGCTCTTCTACCCTAATGATTTAGCGAGGAACGTCGATAACTAGCTTTATAAGGATACTCTATATAACACAATCAGCAGGGTAGTTTGAATGCCAGAACCACAGATGCAGCCAGAGGCAGAGCAAGATTTTAGTGAAACACTAAAGCAAATTGATCAGCGAATGTCGACGTTGGGAGATTTGCCCATTTTTAGTGCGTCATTGAATAAGGTTCGTCGTGTCAGTAAAGATCAGGATAGCGATGCAATGTCGCTTGCAGTTGAGGTGATGAAAGACGCGAATTTAGTGACCAAATTATTACAGCTTGCAAACTCACCCTATTACAATCGTGGTCTTGGAAAAATAGCTTCTGTATCACGTTCAGTAGTTTTACTCGGCTTTGAAACAATCAGTAGTCTTTGTCTCACGCTTAAGTTGGTAGACAGTTTTAATTCTGAACATAGTGGTGTGGACATGAACCTGATGTTAGTCAATGCATTTTTGACTGCGGGCATGGCAAGAGAAGTAGCAGAAAAAGCAGGTGTTAAAGATGTTGAACAAAGTTATGTATGTGGTCTGTTGCATGGTCTAGGTGAAATTATTGTTGCTTATGCATTGCCTGAAAAATATAAGCAAATGTTGCAGCAGTGCTCCGAAACGGAGAGTAATTGGGAAAAAATTCAGCAGCAGCAACTGGGCGGTTCTTTTTATTTGATAGGTAAAAAATTAGCTGAGCAATGGGGCTTTGGTAATCAGGTTGTTAGAACAATGTCGAAGTATAAAAAGACCTCGGATAAAGCATTGCGCGATGTGTCGGATATTAACCATGCGTTGTCATCATTGTCGCATGAGGGTCTTGATATTATTTATGCGAGAAAGAACCGTTCGCAGCAAGGTTTGGGTGATATTTATCAGAATATGGCCGATGCAGTTGGTATTGATAGAAGTGACATTGAAGACTGTATGCAAAGAACATTTCGTACGAGTTGTGAGCTTGCAAGTGATTATGGTTTAAATGTTAAGTTGCTAATGCCTCCTGTGCAAGATAGTAAAGATGCGCTATTAAACAAAACAGCAAGACAGCTTGCCTTCTTTGCAGGTACACATACTAAAAAAAGCGATAAAGAAAATGAAGACAGTGATATTGCTAATTCGATAGAACAAGAAAAGTTAGAAACGAAGAAAACAGAAAGAGCTAAATCAGCTAAAGGGAAAAAAGCCAAATCAGAAAATGGAAGTGTGGTTGAGGAAAAGACAGAAAAACAAACTTCAACTGAGAAAGGTGACTTGCAGGTTCAGCTAGAAATTTTACAGGAAATCACGGGGTTGATAACGGCGTCTGCCGGGGTGCATCATGTATTTGGAAAAATACTGGACGGCCTGCATCGAGGAATAGGTTTTAAGCGTGTAGCGTTGTGTTTATTGAGCGCAGATCATTCTCAGTTGCAAATGCGTTTAGGTATGGGGGGCGATATAGAATCGTTAAAGGGGTATTTTGATTTATCGATAAGAGACAGGAATAACCTATTTGTAAAGGTTTTACGTGAAGGTAATGAATTATTTATTGACGATATTAATGATGCGGCATGGAAAGATGCTGTGCCTGCTGAGTTTATAAAACAGGTAGGTGTATCATCATTTATGATTGCGGCATTGAGGTCTGGAAATAAGCCGGTAGGCCTATTTTATGCTGACAATGGCTCACTTTCCGGAGAAATAACGGATGCGTTTCAACAGGGGTTTGCTCAGTTTATAGGTCAGGCTAGGTTGGCTTTACAATATGCTGAAATGCAGCGTGGAAAATAATATTAATATTATTTTTTTAGGTGTTGCTCAATATGGTAAATAGCATCATCGATGTCGAGTTTAAGATGTATGTTACAAACCATGAGCAGAGGAAGAATGCCTTTTAGCAAGATAGACAGATGCGGTTTTAAACGTTCAGCCTCATCAGTAGCTGCCATATCAATAGCTGTATTCATGTCGGGTAAGGTATCTAAAACAGGAAGCGGATCTTCATCTTGCTCTTCATCAATGACGATAGTGCTGCCATCTTTTTGGTGCGCGAGTTGTAAGTGATCTTCGGCAAGCCCAATAATATCGTTGACGCCAATATCATTATTTATATCAAGAGCTGCAACACCAATGCTCGTTGTAATGGGCAATAAATTATCATTGGTAATGGGTATTGGTAGTTCGCTAATTTGCTGGCTGAGACGCTCAGCAAGACGCTTGGCTCCAACACGGTTGGCGGTAGGTATGATGAAAGCCAGTTTTGATAAACCAATGCGTGCCAGTGTGTCTTCGTTACGTATATTTTCACATCCGACAGTAGAAACTTTCTTTAATATATCGTCTGCTACGGCCTTGCCATGTTTAAGAAATAGATCTTGAAAATTATCAACCTCAAGGATGATGAGTGTTAATTCACTACGGTGACGCTTTGCATAAGAAAGATCTTTAACAATACGTCGTTCAAAGTATTTTTTATTACTGAGGCCAGTAAGAAGATCGGTTGTTGCTCGTGCTTCGAGTTCAGATTCGGTTTTATTAAGCTTTTTGTGTGTTTCATCAAGGCGCACATGCGTTTTAGCCCGGCTTCGGAGTTGTACAGATTCGAATGGTTTGCTGATGAAATCGGAGGCACCGTTATTAAGTGCTTTGTGTTTAATTTCGTCATCATCTTCTGCTCCGGTAATAATGATAACGGGTAATTGATTGATTTTTGGATCATCACTATTGCGAACCAACTTGAGCAGACCAAAGCCATCAAGATTGGGCATGGATAGATCAGAGAATATCACTTGAATATCATGGTTTGACTGGAGGATATCCCAAGCGACTTTACCATCTTCTGCTTCGGTGATGCGGTATTCTTTACCCAGGATCTTGCCAATAGCACGACGCATTAATCGCGAGTCATCTACGACCAATAAATGGGGTGTCGTCTCACCATTTGTGTCAGTGGGCATGCGGTAGCATCCTGCCAATTTATGTATTGTTTTCAATAGATAATAGAGGGTATCGCCAAGTCTTCAAGTAAACCCCAAAGGTTATGTGGTCGTTGTGTGTCAGTTTAATGACGTTGAGGGTCAATATTATGTCTTCTTGGGTTGGGTGATGTGATACTAAGTTATTGATTCATAGATAATAATATATGGCATGTGGTTTGCATTATCTCTTATACAAGCCAACTGGCTATTAGACGTAGTGTCTGCAAATGTAGTTTCTTCTCCTTATATATGTATTTAGGGGTACCTGATGGGTACCCCTTTTTTTTTGCCTATGACTTGATTCCCGTAATGCAAAGGGGGTAGCTTAGTTTAAGGTGTTTGTACTAGGAGATGATTGTGATTGGTTTAGCGCAACAGGTACTTAGAACAGATGGGGCTGGCATGCCGCTGGAATGGATTAACTTTCAGGACGCGGTGCGTTTATATTATCTCGGTCAAGTTGCTTATAGTTGTGGCAGCCTGCTTTACCGCGTTCGCGGTGGTGTGAATGCCCGAAGTGGACAACGTAGTGTGGTTGAGGTGAATTCAATTATTGCAACGCATGGTAGCCATGCCCGTTCTCGCGCACGAAGTACTTACACCCCGCCACTCAATAATAATGCCCTGTTTAAACGGGATGCCCATTTATGTATGTATTGTGGTTCACATTTTCAGGAGCGTGATCTATCTCGAGATCATGTTACGCCGATTAGCCAGAAGGGCGCGGACTGTTGGAGTAATGTGGTATCAGCCTGTAAGCGTTGCAACAGCCACAAGGCAGGACGAACACCTGAACAAGCGCAGATGGAATTGTTAGCAGTGCCATTTATCCCAACACATGCTGAATATGTCTATCTGCAAAGTAAGCGTGTATTAGCTGATCAAATGGAGTTTCTTTTAGCGCACTTCCCTCGTAGTAGCCCCTTACATAAGCGAATTAAATTACAACGAGAATAAAAAATGTTTGATGAGAAGGCCATTTCGGCTGACATCAGTGTTAGTACAGGCTCGCCATTTTTATTAGTAAACCAAAGTGTAGTGGCAGGAGGGGACATTAATGATGCCTACCGCATTGAAGGTCAGTGCGGGCGACACTTTTTTTTAAAACTAAATCGTCGTGGAAAGCAGGATATGTTTGCCGCGGAAGCAGAAGGTTTAGTTGAACTTGCGCTTGCTAAGGTAATGCGTATTCCCATAGCTATTTGTTATGGAGAAACGAAACAACATGCCTATCTTGTTTTGGAACATATTGAATTTGGTTCGGTAAGTGCAACGAGTGATTCGCTGCTTGGGGAGCAATTAGCAAATTTACACCGGTTTAATTCAAATGGCCGAGGCTATGGCTGGCATCGTAATAATACAATTGGGGCGACTCCTCAGCTTAATGATTGGTCTAATCATTGGCTCGATTTTTTAGGTGAGCAACGGTTAGCTTATCAACTAGATTTAGCTAGGCGAAATGGTATGAGTAAGTCAGTGTTGGATAAAGGTCAGCACTTATTAGATGGATTGGCATTTTATTTTGAATCGTATACCCCGGAACCGTCGTTATTGCATGGTGATCTTTGGGCGGGTAATGCTGGTGTTGATAAAAAGGGACAACCGGTTATTTATGACCCCGCTGTATATTATGGTGATAGGGAAAGTGATATAGCGATGACCGAGTTATTTGGCGGTTTCTCTAGTCATTTTTATAAGGCTTATGAGCAGGTTTGGCCGCTAGATTCGGGTTATTCAAGGCGTCGCGACTTATATAGGCTTTATCATATATTGAATCATTTTAACTTATTTGGTGGAGGCTATGCCTCCCAATCCAGTTCTTTACTAGATAAATTATTGATTTGCCTACCCTGATTTTCTTAATTGACCTTGAGAGAGTCGAAAATCTTGTCTATACCTAGTCTATAGTGATTAAATTTAAGGGCGTTAGAAAGTAGTAGTTTTGCCCGTGGGGATGGGTGGAGTGAAATTCGTAAGGGGTTGTTGTATATGAATAAAGTACTATGCATTTTATCTTTTTTGCTTGTTACATCGGCAGCAATAGCCGATACCAGTGATTATATCTGGAATCAACAGTTTGCGAAAAAGAGTGCAAAAGCAGAAACCGGAAATCTTAAAGCTCAATATGATGTCGGCAATATGTACCTGAAAGGCCAAGGCACAATGCAAGATGCCACACAGGCGTTCAAGTGGTTTAAACAAGCAGCAGAAAAAGATTATTCACGGGCACAATATAAATTGGGTTATTTATATCATCGCGGTGAAGGTGTAAAGCGAGACAATAACAAGGCATTTAAGTGGGTAAGCAAATCTGCAGAACAAGGTTACAAGCCAGCGATGTATTATTTGGGTAAATTGTATGCAGCAGGTAATGGCGTGGCAAAGAATACTGCAAAAGCCATCAGCTGGCACAAGAAAGCATATGCTGCAGGCTATAACCCCGCTAAGCGTGAAATTGAACGATTAGAGGCTAAGCTGGCTTTAGAAAAGCAAAAACGTGAAGAGCGATTTGATCCACGGCCTGTGCAGGTTGCTAAAGTGGTTGCACCAAAGCCAAAACCAAAACCTAAGGCTCAAGCAAAAAAACGTAGAGTGGTTAAGCAGCAATTAAGTAAGCAAGCACTTAAAAATTTAATCGCCAGTAATAACTGGCAATTGAAAGGTAAGCCAGCCGTATTGTTACCTTCATCAGTTATGAAATGTCAGACGAAGGCAGATAATCTTGTTTGTGAGAGTAAGGAGATGGAATACGATGAAGCCTATGGTGTTATCTCCTATACAATGCGGGCGACGTACAGTGACTTCAGTAATAAGGGTGAATTTACTGGAGAATATAATAAATACATTACGTTAATTTTCCCGAATGATCCTGATGATCCAGATGTTGTGATACCCCTAGAATACGGCACACAGAAGAAAGAATTGATGCGCTGTCGTGCTGCAGGAGGAAAAGTCACGTGTTATCGTGGTGAAAAACGTGAGAAAGTCACCTATAGTCGGATTTAATTTTTATAATGTAATGTCTGTGATCTATAGGCCAGAGAATGATTATGAAACGGAGTTTATTGTTACTACTAATGATATTGCCAGTATTGGTTTTTGCAGATACTAGCGATTACGTTTGGAATGAGCAGTTTTCTAAGAAGACCCTAGAGGCGCAAGCAGGTAAACCTCGTGCACAATATGATCTTGGCAATATGTACCTCAAGGGACAAGGAACAGGGATTGATGAGAAGAAGGCCTTTGAATGGATCAGTAAAGCCGCAGGAAGTGGTTATCTAAAGGCTCAGTTTAAAACGGGCTTTATGTATTTAAAGGGCTTAGGTACAAAAAGTAATTACAATCAGGCAGAAAAATGGTTAAGAAAAGCGGCAAATAAAAATTATGCACCCGCACAATACTATCTTGCCGGTATGTATCGTGATGGACAATATTTAGGTAAAAATTACGATAAGGCTTTATTTTGGTTAAAAAAAGCGCAAGCGAATGGGTTTTGGAAGGCAGCAAATGAATATGACAAGGTGATTGCGCTGACTCAACGTGGAGCAAGTAGGCCCGTTGCTAAGAAAGCAAGGTCGCAGTCGGTTAATCGTGCAGAACCTAAAAACCGCGCTTCAACACCTAAGAGGGTGGCGACAGCAGAAGATAATAATTTACGAGGTTTATTGCTAAGAGGTAAATGGCTTGAGAGGGGTAAGCCGGCTAAGTATTTACCATCGGCATTAACACAATGTAAAAAGAAAAATAATGGCCTTTACTGTACATCGAAAAAAGATCTAAAAGGCAAAAGAGGCAATACGACATTTGTCTATAGAATTATTATTAACATTAAGAATATTAGTGAAGCGGGTGAGTTTAGCGCGAACTATCGAAATAATATTTTATCGTCAGTACAGGGTAAGCCAGTTGTGATACCAGGTGAAGATGATGAGCCGGATGTGACTCGTCCTAGTCCGGTCGTCAATGTCGGTTTGCAAAAGACCGTACACAGCTTGGAATGCCAAGTGGATAATGCAAAACAAATTAGCTGTGTTAAGGATATCACTAGAAAAATCAAATTAACCCGACGTTAGAAAATATATATACTTGATTTTAATGATGTTTTCTCCTGTTTTAGCTAGTGTGAATATGTCACACCATTGCTGTGGCATGCGTCATCGCGCTGAAATCTGATTCCGTCAAAATATCCCCATAGATTCATACGAGGGGAAAATCGTGAGCAAAATATTACTAGTTGAAGAATATGATTTAGTTCGCTCAGGAATTAAGCGTTTATTACTTGATCATGACATGGTGTTATCGGTTGATGAGGCACTAACCGGAAGTGAAGCCGTTTTTAAGGCAAAACAAAGTTGCCCTGAAATTGTGATCATGAGCTTAGGTAGCGATCATCTTTCTGCATTTGATGTGATTCGACGCATGTTAGCGAATAATAGATCTCTTAAGATAATTGTTATTACTAATCAGGTTGATGCACCTTTCCCATCAAGGATATTGCAGGCGGGTGCAATGGCGTGTCTCGGTAAACGAAGTTCAGTGAATGATTTATTTTCTGCTATTAAGGCTGCTCGCGCAGGCAAACGTTATGTCAGTACGGATGTCGCACAAGGAATGGCGGAACAGGCGAAAACACCAAAAAAAATATCACCATTCATGAATTTATCGAATCGTGAATTACAGATTATGTTTATGTTTGTAAATGGTGATAAGGTGCAAACCATTGCTGACAAGTTATGTTTGAGCCCAAAGACAGTCAGCACATATCGTTATCGAATTTTCAGTAAGCTTGATGTACGTGGTGATGTTGAAATGACGCACATGGCTGTGCGTTATGGAGTGCTCGCCGAAGCAAAGATGCAAATGACTGAGCTCTGTCGAGCAGGCTAGACGGGCTCAGTCATGAAATGATTTACTGTAATCGTGAACTTCGTCAACGAGCACCTTAACATTGTCAGGGTTAACGTGTTGATGAATACCGTGGCCTAGATTAAATACATGACCACTGCCTTTGCCGTAACCATCAATAATCATTCTGACTTCTTGTTTAATGCGTTCTGGGGATGCATATAAAATAGAAGGATCCATATTACCTTGTAAGGCAATTTTATCGCCCACACATTTTCGCGCCTCACTAATATCAGTTGTCCAATCAAGACCAGCGGCATCAGGACCTGCGGCGGCAATATCTTCTAGCCAGCAACCACCACCTTTGGTAAACATGACAACAGGTACTTTACGCCCATCATGTTCACGAATAAGACCATCAACAATACGTTGCATGTACGATAGTGAAAATTCTTTATAATCACGAGGTGTTAATACACCGCCCCATGTGTCAAAAAGCATTACCGCTTGTGCACCAGCCATCACTTGCGCATTGAGGTAACTTGTAACGCTGTCTGCAAGTTTTTCTAATAATTTATGTAGCAGCGCAGGTTGTTCAAACATCATCCCTTTGCTTTTTGCAAAATCTTTAGTGCCGCTACCTTCAATCATGTAAGTAGCAAGTGTCCATGGGCTGCCTGAGAAACCGATTAAAGGCACACGTCCATCAAGTTCACGACGGATAGTGCGTACTGCATTCATTACGTATTGCAGTTCACCTTCAGGATCTGGGATGCCAATTTTATCAATATCCGCCGCAGTGCGAACGGGATTTTTGAAACGAGGGCCTTCACCGGTAGAAAAATACAAACCAAGACCCATTGCATCGGGAATCGTAAGAATATCTGAGAATAAAATAGCAGCATCTAAATCAAAGCGTTCAAGTGGTTGTAAAGTCACTTCACAGGCGAGATCTGCATTTTTACAGAGGCTCATAAAGTCGCCTGCTTTTTCGCGAGTTGCGCGATACTCTGGTAGGTAGCGGCCTGCTTGGCGCATGATCCAGATAGGTGTACGGTCTACAGGTTCACGTAATAAAGCGCGTAGAAAACGATCATTTTTTAATTCAGTCATTTTTTTTCACGGGGCTATAATTATTGTGTTTGCCCCGTATTCCCCATATTTTTGTAAATTAAACTTCTAAGTAATCAAGCATGCCTTCGGCAGCTTGACGCCCTTCATAGATAGCGGTTACGACGAGATCTGAGCCTCGAACCATGTCACCACCTGCAAATATTTTTTCGTTTGTTGTTTGGAAATTGAAAGTACCATTTGCAGGTGCTTTAACACGACCACGATCGTCCAGTTCGACGCCTAAATCGCTTAGCCACGTTGGTGGGCTAGGGCGGAAACCAAAGGCAATCAGAATATGATCGGCTGGAATAATTTCTTCACTGCCGGCAATAGGTTCTGGGCTACGACGACCGCGTTCATCAGGTTCGCCAAGTTGAGTTGTGATGACTTTGATGCCTTCAACCTTGTCAGTACCGACGATTTCAACCGGTTGACGATTCCAAAGGAACTCAACACCTTCTTCTTTAGCGTTAGCAACTTCGCGCTTAGACCCCGGCATATTGGCTTCGTCACGACGGTAGGCACAGCTCACACTTGCCGCACCTTGGCGTACTGAAGTACGGTTACAGTCCATAGCAGTATCACCACCACCGAGGACAACGACTTTCTTACCCTTCATATCAATACAGCTATCAGTTTCACCTAATAATTTCTTGGTATTAGATATGAGGAAGGGCAGTGCGTCATAAACGCCATCAAGTTCTTCGCCTGGGAAGCCGCCTTTCATATAGGTGTAAGTCCCTGTGCCAAGGAATACTGCATCATAATCAGCAACCAGTGACTCAATACTGACATCTTTACCAACATCGGTATTGAGCTTGAATTCAATGCCCATGTCTTCCATTACTTTACGGCGGCGTGTAATAACATCTTTCTCAAGTTTAAACGCAGGAATACCATAGGTGAGTAGGCCACCTATCTCTGCATAACGATCAAAAACAACGGGCTTAACACCATTACGCACAAGAATATCGGCACAACCAAGACCTGCAGGGCCGGCACCAATGATGGCAACGCGTTTGCCTGTGTCTTTCACTGCAGACATGTCTGGGCGCCAGCCTTGTTCTAATGCGGTATCAGTAATATATTTTTCAACATCGCCAATGGTGACCGCACCAAAACCGCCTTCATTCAATGTACAAGCACCTTCACAAAGGCGATCTTGAGGGCAAACCCGGCCACATATTTCAGGTAGGGTATTGGTTTGGTGAGATAGATCGGCTGCTTTAAAAAGATTGCCTTCAGAAACCAGTTTTAACCAATTTGGAATGTAGTTGTGAACCGGGCATTTCCACTCACAATAGGGGTTACCACAATGCAGGCAACGGTCAGCCTGTTCGCTAGCGCGATCGCTATTAAACTCACCGTATATTTCGCCAAATTCTTTTATGCGAACTTTTGCATCTTTCTTTTGCGGGTTGTGACGGTCAACCTCAAGGAACTGAAAATTATTACCCATCTTGTTACTCTCTTTTACGTCTGCGCCTAATCTTTTTTAGGCTGCACGCTGATGCAGGTCTGCCATTAATGTTTCAAGTTTGGCGGCTTTAGGTTTAACCAGCCAAAATTTTCTGGCGCAGTCTGCGAAGTTATCTAAAATAAATTGTCCACGTTCACTACCGGTTGCATTAACGAAATCCGTAATGATGTCGCGCAAGTGATTGCGGTGTGCTTCCATGCTTTCCGGTTGAATGCGGTGAATATCGACATCGGCATTGATGCAGTCGGCGAAGCCATTATCTTCGTCATATACATAGGCAAAGCCACCGGTCATTGCTGCACCGAAGTTATGTCCTGTTTTGCCAAGTACAGTAACGAGTCCTCCCGTCATGTATTCGCAGCCATGATCGCCGACACCTTCAACGACGGCTTGACAGCCTGAAAGACGGACACCAAAACGTTCACCTGCTAAACCAGATGCGTATAGAGTGCCACCAGTTGCGCCATATAAGCAGGTGTTACCGATAATGGTCGTTTCGTGTGACTTAAATTGGCTATCTTGAGGTGGGCGAATAACTAAATTGCCACCCGCCATACCTTTACCGACATAATCGTTGGCATCGCCATTCAGTGTCATGTTGAGACCGCCTGCATTCCAAACGCCGAAACTTTGACCTGCTGTTCCAGAAAGGGTCAGGTGAATGGGATTTTCTTTCATGCCGTTATTGCCGTGGCGTACAGCAATTTCGCCGGAAAGGCGTGCACCGATAGAACGATCTGTATTACGCACGGTGTAATTGAAATCACCGCCCTCGCTGTTTTCGATAGCACCAAGAGTATCGGTAACCATTTGTTCAGCTAACTCGCCTTTATCAAATGGTTCGTTGAAGTTTTGTTTACAGTATTGCGCTTTATCCGCGGCAACACCTGCATCAGATAATAATGCAGATAAATCTAACGACTGTTGTTTAGCAGTATCACCGTCTAGCTCTTTAAGTAACTCAGTGCGACCAATAATATCGGAAAGTGATTTTGCACCAAGCACCGCCAAGTGTTCACGTACTTCTTCAGCAATAAAGCGGAAGTAATTCATTACCGCTTCAACTTCGCCATTGTAATATTTAGAACGTAAAACGTTATTTTGTGTGGCGACACCGGTTGCACAGTTATTGAGATGACAAATACGCAAGTATTTACAACCCATGGCGATCATTGGGCCAGTACCAAAGCCAAAGCTTTCAGCACCAAGGATGGCTGCTTTAATAACATCAAGACCGGTCTTCAGACCGCCGTCTGTTTGCAGGCGTACTTTGCCACGCAGATCATTAGCACGCAGAATTTGATGCGTTTCAGATAGGCCAAGTTCCCATGGGCTACCGGCATATTTAACGGATGTTTGTGGTGAAGCACCGGTCCCGCCATCATAACCAGAGACTGTGATTAAGTCGGCGTAGGCTTTGGCAACACCTGCTGCAATTGTACCGACACCGGCTTCTGCAACCAGTTTCACGGAGACAAGACCATCCGGATTAACTTGTTTCAAATCATAAATAAGTTGCGCCAAATCTTCGATAGAGTAGATATCGTGATGTGGTGGTGGTGAGGTTAAGCCAACGCCGACATTGCAGTAGCGTTGCTTGGCGATAATGTCATTGACTTTGTGGCCAGGTAATTGACCGCCTTCACCAGGCTTGGCACCTTGGGCAACTTTAATTTGCATGACTTCTGCGCTACGTAAATAGGCAGGGGTTACGCCAAAGCGACCCGAGGCAACTTGTTTAATCTTGGAGCGCTTGATTGTGCCGTAACGTTCAGGATCTTCACCACCTTCACCAGAGTTAGAACGTGCCCCAAGGCGGTTCATTGCTTCGGCGAGTGTTTCATGTGCTTCAGGTGATAAGGCACCGAGTGACATGGCCGCAGAGTCAAAGCGTGTAACAATGTCTTCAATCGGTTCAACATCATCGATATTAATCGCTGTAGTGTCATCATTAAGCTGCAATAAGTCACGTAGGCTAATTGGTGCACGGTTATCAATTAATGCAGAATGGATTTTCCATTTCGCGAAATCACCACTCTTAACCGCTTCTTGTAGGGTGTTAACAACGTCAGGGTTGTAAGCATGATCTTCAGTACCGTGTACGTAACGCAGTAGACCACCTTGACCTATTTTCTTGCGAGGGTTCCAGGCAAGTGCGCAAAGTTGTTTTTGGTCGTTTTCGAATTCACTGAATTGAATGCCGGAAATACGATTGGTTGTATCTTTAAAACACAGGTCAACAACATCTTGGTGCAGGCCAACTGATTCAAACAGTTGCGAGCCACGGTAACTGGCGATAGTTGAAATACCCATTTTCGATGTGATCTTGTAGAGACCTTTATCGATACCTCTACGGAAGTTGCGTTCCAGTTCAGCTGCATTATCTGAAGCAACATCGTCATTGCGTACCATGTCGTTAAGACATTCATAAGCAATGTAAGGATAGATACAAGTTGCACCGTAACCAATTAATACTGCACAGTGATGAGGATCACGTGCTGTACCAGTTTCAACAATAATATTGGCATCACAACGTAGACCATCTTTAATCAGACGATGGTGTACTGCACCTGTTGCAAATAAGGCATGCACAGGATATGAGTCTTTGCTGATATCGCGATCGCTTAGAATCAGCACGACCTTGCCACTGTTAATAGCGGCAGTTGCTTTATCAGCAATATCATTAATGGCATCTTCTAATGACACATCATGTGGGTAATTCAGTGAAATGGTTTCAGAAGCATAATCAGCATCCGTTGTACTAAGTGAACGCAACTCATTAAATTTACCATGAGACAAGATTGGCGAACGTACTAATAGGCGCGATGCATGTTCGGGTGTTTCTTCGAACATATTACGTTCACGGCCAAGACAGGTTTCCAGCGACATGACAATTTGTTCACGGATAGGGTCAATCGGTGGATTGGTTACCTGCGCAAATTGCTGGCGGAAATTATCATACGGTGAACGGACTAAGCGTGATAGTACAGGGAAGGGTGTGTCGTCACCCATTGAGCCGATGGCTTCCATTCCGTTTTCACCGAGCACGCGAATAATTTCATCACGTTCTTCAAAGGTAACCTGAAACATCTTTTGGTAGACATTGAGTTGCTCAATGCCCATGCAGTCTGAAAGACATTCTTCTTCCAACTTGGCTTCTAGATGGCGAGAATGTTTACTCATCCATACTTTATAAGGTTGACCCGACTTTAATTTGTTATCAATGTCATGCGGGAATAATAGCTCACCGGTTTGTGTATCAGCGGCAAACATTTCACCTGGCTTTAAACGCCCTTTGGCGACAACATCTTCTGAATTATATTCGTAAACACCGACTTCCGAGGCAACGGTAAGGTGACGATCTTTAGTCATGACCCAACGTGCAGGACGCAGACCGTTACGGTCAACAGTACAGGCTGCATAGCGGCCATCAGTAAGCACGACGCCGGCAGGACCATCCCATGGTTCCATGTGCATTGAGTTGTATTCGTAAAATGCACGTAGATCGGGATCCATGTTTTCAACATTTTGCCATGCAGGTGGAATAAGCAAACGCATGGCGCGGAAAATATCCATGCCACCGGCAAGCAGTGCTTCAAGCATGTTATCCATGCTATTTGAATCAGAACCGGTCATTGAAACCAATGGACGTACATCGGCCATTGGAATCGTCGGAGTTTCAAATTTATGACCACGTGCAACGGACCAGTTACGGTTGCCTTGTACGGTATTAATTTCGCCGTTGTGAGCCAAGTAGCGGAATGGTTGTGCCAGACGCCACTGCGGCCAAGTGTTAGTAGAGAAACGTTGATGGAAAACAGCAAGGCTGGTTTCCATTTTTGGATCTTTTAAGTCAGTGAAGAAAACCGGTAGGTATTCCGGCATGACTAAACCCTTGTAAGAAATAACTTTCGAAGCAAGAGATGAAACATAGAACATCGGATCATTGGCTTCGATAAGGTTCTCGGTGCGGCGACGTGCAATATAAAGGTGTCGTTCAAAATCGGGTTCGCTCATACCGTCTGCGGCATTAACAAAGATTTGTTCAAACAGAGGCAGGCTAGCTAGCGCTTCATCACCACAAATAGATGGGTCGGTAGGAACCGTACGCCAACCTTGTACATCAAGACCTTCGGCCTTGAGTTCTTTTTCAAGAGTTGTACGAGCAGTATTAGCGAGTGATGTATCTGTATTTAAGAAAATCATCCCTACGGCATAGGTTTCACTTAATGTGAAGTTACAAGCCTTAGCTGCTGCTTGCATAAATCCATCGGGTTTCCCGAGTAATAGACCGCAGCCATCACCCGATTTACCGTCTGCGGCAACCGCACCACGATGGGTTAGGCGTGCTAAAGCGCCAATGGCAGTATCAAGCAGCCAATGACTAGGCTTGCCATCCATATGTGCAATAAGGCCGAAGCCGCAATTTTCTTTTTCGAATTCTGGCCGGTAGATGCCAGATTGAATTTTGTCGGAATAACTCACAGTACAGCCCGTTCTTGTCTATTGAAATTGTATCAAATGCCCAAAATTGTTGAGACTCGGGCAAAAGGGCAGTAATTATACAGGCGAGCAGGTAAAATTAGCAATTCAGATATTACTAATAGCCTTGTGTTTTAAGCAGGAATAGGCTTAATTGCACTATTTTGGTGCATCCAGTAAACGCTATTTTACTGGTTTGATATCCCCAATGCGTTTGGGCCAAGGTTTGGTTAGCCGAAGTGCCTTAGGCAGTATATTTGCGGCATTTCGCGCCTGTTGTTTGCTTGGATAGCTTTTATATATCAAGATATACCAATCCTTCCCTTTGAGATTAGTGCGGATAATCGCGCTCTGAGAGCCGATTTTGTGAGCGCGCTGTACTAATGATAAAGAATCGCGCGTGCTACTTCCCATTAACTGTAGAGTAAAGTGGTTTTTATTTTGCCGCGCGAGCCAGTCTTTTTTAACAGGACTTGTCACCGGCTTAACCGTTTTAGTTGTGGGTTTTTCAGTTACATGCTTTTTCGGTGCAACCGGCTTAGTCACAGTTTTTTCAGTAGCCGGTTTTTTAGCGACAGCCTCTTTTTTAGTTGTGGTTTTAGTTTGTGAATTGAGTTTTGCAGTTGGTTTAGGCGTTGTTGCTACACTTGGCTTTTCTGCCGCAACCGAATTTTCAGCTAATTCTGGTTTTGTTGTTGGGCTTATTGCCGCATGGGTTTTCTCATTAGGCTTTTCAGGACTAAGAGCTGCTGTGACTGGTTTGCTAATCGGTGCAACTATTTTATCGGTATTGCTCGCAGCGGCGGCGCTAACAACCGGTTTAGTAGACTCACTTTTAACAGTGGGTTTTTCGGCTTTTTTGGAAATATCACTGCGAGGCGGTAGCAACGGTAAATCACGTGTTTCGAATTTTGCAGTTTTAGGGGGTTGAGTTTCACCTAATGAACTAATGACATCACGACTTAAATACCAAGTGACGAGTCCAGCTACACTAAGGATAATGAAGACACTGGCCAATGAACGTAGGCGAGTCGCCAAGCTGAAACCATCATTCTGATGATGTGTGACGGTGGTACCTAATAAAAATTCTTGGGCAAACTTATTGATGAGACCAGGAACCCCGTTTGCTTGTCGGTGGATACGTTTCATTTGCCCTTGAGAGAAAGGGTTCTCACCTTGAAGGCCGGCCACGGAAAGCCGGTGTTGAATGTAGTCAATACTTTGTTGTTCGGTGAGCTTTGGCATGGTAAGCGTGTGTGTTATTCGATGTCGTACTTCTTGAAGTTCGGGGACTTCAAACATTTCCATAATGTTTGGCTCACCAAATAAGACAATGCGCAGCAGGCGTTCGTTGTCATCAGAAAGTTCTGACAGCTTGAGAAGGATGGTGAGCGATGCAGTAGGTAATTCATGGGCATCATCAATGATGAGTATTGGTATTAACTCGCTGAGTTTCATTTCCGCTAAACGTTTTTGCAGCATTTCAAGACCACTACCAAAATTGACTGTATCTTGAGGTAGGCCAAACCCTTCGGCAATTTCGATAAGTAACTGATCAGGGTTGGTCATGGTATTAGCACTGACGATACACTGACGCCAATTTTCAGTGCGCATCTCAATAAAGCGATGAAGTAGGCTGGTTTTACCGCTACCTTCAATGCCAGTAACAACAAGCAGAAGTTCACTGTTTTGTGACATGTGATAGAGCATGTTAAGGCGTTGGGCGCGTTCAGTATCAAGCAAAAAGAAATCTGCTTGGTTAGAGTTGGAGTCCTGCGCAAACGGTTCTTGTGTTAATTGCAGTTGTTGCAAATAACTAACAGGTATATCTGACACTGTGTGCATATCATCATTCATGATGTTGTCCTTCAACAAAAACGACCTGATAACCACGTTTTGTTTGTGTATCACGTTCTTTGAGCATGGCCTGTATTGCATCAGCATAATCGTCAAAGTGATTACGCCTAACGCGTCCAGATTTTCCTTGGTAACCCATTTCGCGTACTAATGACCAACCATCAAGTAAATCTTCTTGAATCAACAAATGTAAGAAACGAGGTGCTTGCCCTACGTCATCAGGTATTTGTTGCATATAAATACGCATATCCTTAAATTAAATTATTATCTTAGGAATGTGTATACCTAAGATCTCTTTGTTATTTAAAGTAGTCGGTAAATTCATATCATTAAGTCAGTTGCTTTGGATCAAATAATTTTCCATGCTCTGCCATAGCATAGCGATCAGTCATGCCTGCGATATAATCGGCAATAATGCGTGCCTTGCCTGCGTCGCCAGAATCGCGTTGATGTTGTTTGGTTATTTCTTGATATTCTGGTGGTAGCAGTAATATATCTTCCATAAAGGAAGAAAATAATTCTTTAATCATTCGTGCTGATTTTGTGCTCATGCGACGTACGCGATAGTGCATATAGAGGTTTTCGCGCAAGAAACGTTTTATAATAAGATTTTGTTCGCGCATTGTATCGCTATAGGAAATAATAGCTTCCTTATGGTGACGAACATCATCAACTGTCTCTGGTTTAATAGATTCAATACGCGTTTTACTGGTTTCGATTAAATCGATAACTTGATAACTGATTAAACGACGTACTATTTCATATATTTTGCGACGGTCGGGCAGGTCTGGATGTTTTTTATCAACCTCTTCATAAAGTGTGTCTAAAAAATCAACTTCACGAAGTTGTTGTAAGCTAATAAGCCCAGAACGTAGACCATCATCAACGTCATGACTGTTATAGGCAATTTCATCAGCAAGGTTTGTTAGTTGTGCTTCAAGCGAAGGTTGATGTTTATTAATAAAACGTTCACCCACATCACCAAGTAGCTTGGCATTTTTTAAGGCACAATGTTTAAGAATACCTTCGCGTGATTCAAAGGTTAAATTTAAACCGGGGAATTGGGCATATTTTTCTTCAAGCTCATCAACTACGCGCAACGACTGTAAGTTGTGTTCAAAGCCACCGTAGTCGTTCATACAATGATTCAAAACATCTTGGCCGGCATGACCAAAAGGGGTATGTCCAAGATCGTGCGCAAGTCCAATTGTTTCAGATAAATCTTCATTAAGGTTTAATGAACGCGCGATGGTACGACTAATTTGTGCAACTTCAATTGAATGAGTTAAGCGGGTGCGGAATAGGTCACCTTCATGGTTTACAAAAACTTGTGTTTTATATTCGAGACGACGAAATGCTGTTGAGTGAATTATTCGATCCCTGTCACGTTGGAATTCGCCACGGTAAGCAGGTGACTCTTCAGGGTGCCTACGGCCTCTGGTCGTTTCATCAAGTGCGGCATAGCTTGCGAGTAGACGACCTTGCATTTTCTATCCTTTATTGAACCTGTGATAATTCTTTTTCTATAAGTGCATTTAGTAAGGCATCATCAAAATCGTCGCAAATAAAACTCTTTCCGATTCCTTTCATAAGCACTAATCGTATTTTCTTTTCGATATTTTTTTTATCAACGGCCATAATGTCCAAAAATTGTGAACTATTCATGGATGAAGGCGGCGTGGTTGGTAATTTTGCTTTATTAATAATGTTGCGAGTACGATCTAATTCTGATTGTGTGAGCCAACCATGTTGCTGTGAAAATTCAGCAGCCATTAACATACCACAGCCAACGGCTTCTCCATGTAACCAGGTTCCGTAACCTGTGCCAGTTTCAATGGCGTGACCAAAAGTGTGGCCGAGATTTAATAAAGCACGAACGCCAGATTCGCGTTCATCAGCGGCAACAATATTAGCCTTGTCTTGACAGGATCGTTCAATGGCGTAAGCAAGCGTTTCAGGATCACGAGCTAATAAATCATCCATATTTTTTTCTAGCCAAGCAAAAAAATCAGGGTCGTTGATGAGCCCATATTTTATTATCTCGGCAAGCCCAGCAGAAAGTTGACGATCATCTAATGTGTTAAGAGTATCGGTATCAGCGATAACACATTGTGGTTGGTGGAATGCACCGATCATGTTTTTGCCAAGCGGGTGGTTTACGCCGGTTTTGCCACCAACTGAACTATCAACTTGTGCCAATAGGGTAGTGGGAATTTGAATAAAGTTAACTCCACGTTGATAGCTTGCCGCTGCATAGCCAGTGATATCACCAATAACACCACCACCTAATGCGATGAGAGTGCAGCGTCTTGTAAAGTGTTTTTCAAGTAAGGCATCGAAAACAAGGTTAAGCGTATCAAGAGTTTTGAATTCTTCGCCATCAGGAAGAATGACGCTAGCGACGTCATAACCATCGAGCAGCGCCAATGTGCGTTCGAGATAAAGTGGTGCGATGGTGTCGTTCGTCACGACCATGACTTCCGTGCCCTGTATGTGGGGGCGGATTAGTTCCGGGTTGTCGAGTAGCTTCGTTCCAATATGGATAGGGTAGCTACGAGTACCAAGGTCGACATGCAGTGTCTTCATGCTTTATCTGTTCTCAAAATCATCTAATGTAATTATATAATGGTTGGCCGATCAATGTCTTGCGTAACACTAATTTGCTTCGAGGCAGCGCTGTATTTCTTCAACTACCTTACGGACTGTCTGGCCATCCGTTGCAATGACGAAATCAGCAACTGCACGATATATGGGGTCACGTATTTCGAGTAGTTCGGTTATTATCTGTTTTGGGTTATCAGTTTGCAGTAAAGGCCGGTTACGGTCACGGTGGGTGCGTTGATATAGTTGTTCGATACTGGCATGAAGATAAAATACGATGCCACGTGACTGCAACACTTTCTGATTCTGAGCAGCCAGTACCGCGCCACCGCCCGTGGCGAGGACAATTCTGTCTTGCTGAGTCAAATCATCAATAACCTGGCTTTCACGCACGCGGAAGCCTTTTTCTCCTTCAATATCAAAGATAGTTGGGATGTTTACGCCGGTACGGTCTTCAATTTCTTTGTCGCTATCAAAGAAGGTGCGCTGTAACGCCTTGGCGAGCTGTTTTCCGACCGAGGTCTTGCCTGCGCCCATAGGGCCAACGAGAAATATGTTGCTTGCCTGATTCATAGTTTTAAAGGCTTCATAAAAAATTGGGGCCTGACTTGTTCAAAAGCCAGGCCCCAATTGTGACGTGCAAATCGCTAATTATCAATTCAGACGTAAAGTGTCTTTGATGATCTTAGGTGTAACGAAAATCAGCAATTCTTGTTTTTCGTTGAGCCCAGAGGTTTGTTTGAACAAGAACCCAACATAAGGCAGGTCACCAAAGAACGGTACGCGGTCTGATTCTTCACGCGTTTCACGACGATAAACACCACCGAGAACCACGGTTTCACCGTTATCAACGAGTACCTGTGTAGTTACTTCCTGAGTATCGATACTCGGTACAGATGAGCCAAGTAGCGCAATGAACTGACCAATTGTGTCTTGAGTCACGGTCAAATCCATGATGACGCGGTCATCCGGTGTGATTTGAGGCGTTACTCGTAAGCTCAGTACCGCCTTTTTAAAGGTAATGGTTGTTGAACCATTAGCTGATGAGGTCAAGAATGGAATTTCAGTACCCTGTTCGATGTAGGCTTCTTTCTGGTTAGCCGTAATCACACGTGGATTGGAAATAACTTCACCACGACCTTCTTGTTGCAATGCAGATAGTTCAAGTTCGAGCAAGTTACCAAACGGTAGTTTGGCAATCGCAAGCCCAATGGAGGCTGCTGTTGCATCAGCTGGTGCTGCTGGCAGATTGACATTAAGTCGGTCAGCTTGCACCAGTGGATCTGTATTGAATATATTGGTTGTGCCATTTAGTGAACCTGAAAGGAAAGTGCCACTTTGAGGGACATTACCTGACTTACTATTAACACCAAAGCGTACCCCGATGTCTTTACTGAAGTCATCATTGGCAACAACAACACGCGATTCAATCAACACCTGACGAACTGGAATGTCGAGGGTATTTACTAAGCCACGAATTTGTAGCAATTTCTCAGCTGTATCTTGCACTAATAAGGTATTGGTACGCTCATCAATAGTGACATTACCGCGGATGGATAATAAAGAGTTATCCTCAGACTTAAGTAATGCAGCTAAATCTTCAGCCTTGGCATAGTTAACTTGAATATATTCTGAACGCAGTGGTGCAAGATCTTCAATCTGTTTTTGAGATTCAAGTTCAAGTTTTTCGCGAGCAGCAATTTCTTCTGTTGGTGCAACCAGAATCACATTACCGGTTTGCCGTTTGGATAAGCCCTTGGTCTTAAGAATAATGTCCATGGCTTGATCCCAAGGAACATTCTTCAAACGTAATGTAATGTTACCTTGAACTGTGTCACTGGTGACTAAATTCAAGCCAGTGAAGTCAGCAATTAACTGAAGTACTGCACGAACATCGATATTTTGGAAGTTAAGTGAAAGTTTTTCACCTACGTAGCCAAATTTCTTTTTCTTTAACTCGGCTTGTTTTTCTTTACTAATCTGGCGAACGTCAATAGTCATGACATTGTCAGCTTGGTAAGCAAGATGTTCGAATTCAAGCACCGCAGGGTCAATAACGATCTTGACGTTATCACCACGTTGGTAACTGTCAATCATCCTTACGGGTGTTGCAAAATCAAGAACGTCTAAACGTTGTTGGAGTTTTTCAGGCAGTGTTGTATTTAGGAAGTTGGCAACAATCTTGCCACCTTCTTCTTTCAAATCAACAATTGTTTTTGGATCTGACATCGTAATTATGACGCGCGCTTCACCTTTTTCACCACGACGAAAGTCAACGTTTGTAATACTATGTTCACCTGTCTGAATAGCAACTGCTGCAGGTGTTTCCGCTGCGGTTGTAGTACTACGGCTATTACCACCTGTGTTAAGTGTTACGTAAAAGTCATCACCTTTACGAGTGAGTGAGTAGGGAATTAATTTTACTAGATTAACAACAACACGTGTGCGGCCACCGGCTTCAACAGTACTAACACTACGTGCAACACCAACATTGATATTGGTTGATTTCTTTTTAACCTGGCTGGCTGTATCAGCAAAGGTCAAGGCAATGCGAGCAGGGTTATCTGTTGTGAAACTAATCGGTTCTTTAACTTCACCGGACATGCTTAGTTTTAGTTGAACTTGATTGCCGGGTAAGGTGGCGTAGCTAATCTCATCAAGTGTTGCAGCGGCATAAGCGGCCGATGGCAATAGCACAAGACTGACTAAGGCAAACAGCCATGCAGTGAGGCCTTTTATTATATTATTTTGCATTTTATTGCTTCCACTCATTTTATTTCCCCTTACTCTTCACTCAGGGCAATAGAGGCTTCACGTTCGCGCCAGCCCCCAAGTCCATTCGGTATCACTTCGATGAGATTAATTTGTTCTTCGGATACGTTAATAACACGGCCATAATTCTGACCAAGGTAGTTGCCGGTTACGATACGGTGAATACCACCATCCGGATTATTTTGAATTTTTACAATGGCCCATAATTTATCAGCGCGTTGTAGTGTGCCAATCATGCGCAATGAATCAAGCGGGAATGCTTCGAGTGCTTCTTTACGATGGTTGGTTGGTGGTCGGATGCTATCGTCAGTCACTGCAACGGTTGTATCATCGGTAGCAACAGTGTCAGTAAATGGGTCGCGACGCTCATCTGCTCTGTACAAATAAGTTTCATACGGCTGAATATCGGGTAGTGCATCAATACGAGTTACTTTTGCCGCGTCAGATTTAACCTTCGACGTGAAGTCACGTAAATCCTGATGTGTGCTGCCACCACAGGCTGACAGTGCAAGGCAAAGAGTAGCTAAACCACTGTGACGAAGGAGGGTGAGGTGTTTGCTATTCATTATTTCGCCCCTCCGGTTGTAGCAGGTGTTTCTGCGTCTTCATCTATATAGCGGTAAGTTTTAGCCGTTGCTTCCATTATCAGTCTATCGCCTTCCTTGTTAGGCACTATAGAGAAATCGTGTAAGGTAACAATACGAGGTAAAGCAGCAACTCCACTTACAAAATTCCCAAACTCATGATAATCACCAGCAACACGAATGCGGATTGGCAATTCGGCGTAGAAATCGAGAGGAACTTCGTTATCAACTTTAAATAAATCAAATTCAAGGCCACTTGCTAACCCAGTTTGAGATATATCAACGAGCAATTCCGCCACTTCAGTTTCGCTAGGCAATTGTTTTAACATAGCGCCAAAGGATTGTTTCATATCAATCATTTGTTGCTTGTATAAATTAATGTTGGCAGCTTTTTTTGCATTGCTTTTGAATTGAGCTTTGAGTTTACGTTCTTGTTGTTCAACTCTCTCAAGCTCGGCTAATTGATCTTTTGTATCAAACCAATAACCTGCACCTAAAAGAAGAATACAAAGAACAGCAATGGCAAGTGCTTTGGCCGTAACAGGCCAATTCCCCATATCATCATAATCAAGCTCATTTAGTTCTGATATATTCATTGAGCATCCTCCCCTTCAGCAGCAGCTTTCTTTGCAGTAGGAGATGTTTGATTAACGACTAGAGTAAATTTACTAATACGCTGGCCTTTATTATTTTCAGTTTCGATTACATCAAGACGTGGGCCGGTTAGCCAGTCTGCATCATCGACGTTACGCATATAGGAAGACACACGTGCATTTGATTGCGCGAAGCCATCAAGTGTAATTGACTTACCAATATTTTTTATTCCGGTAAGGTAGACACCAGAAGGTATGGTACTAACCATTTGGTCAAATACGTGAACAACTTGCGGTCTTGAGCTTTGTAGCTGCTGAATAATGTTCATGCGCGCTAACAGGTTTGATTTTTCGTTTTCGAGTTCTTTTATTTCAGAAATTTGTTTTTCGAGCGTTTTTATTTCTTTTTGTAAGTAAGAATTACGTGACACTTGGTGTTCAATAATACCGCTCATGCGAATATGGACGAGAACGATAATAGCGATCATCAGAAACGCTGCCAATCCAGCCATAGTCTGGAATTGTTTCATCCTCTCCTTGCGCTTTTCCTCGCGCCAAGGGAGTAGGTTAATTCTGGCCATTAGTCAAAACTCCTTAGTGCTAAGCCGCAGGAGATCATTAACGCAGGAGCATCATTGCTGAGTGTTTGCGCTTTGACCTTGGAAGATAACGACATATTTGTAAAAGGGTTAGCAACGCTGGTGTTCGTGCCTAGTTTTGACTCAATTAATTCATCAACACCAACAATGGATGCGCTGCCGCCAGCCAATAAAATATGATCAACACTATTGTATTGACTAGATGAAAAGAAGAACTGTAAAGAGCGACTGACTTGTTGTGCCATTGCTTCTTTGAAAGGCTCGAGCACTTCTGGCACGTAGTTATCAGGTAAGCCACCTTGACGTTTTGCCATACCTGCTTCTTCGTAAGACAAACCATAGCGACGTTGAATTTCTTCAGTTAGTTGCTTTCCACCAAACACTTGTTCGCGTGTATAAATAATTTTATTGTCATGCAACACGCTGAGTGTTGTCATGGTTGCACCAATATCAATAATCGCAACGGTTTTGTCTGCACCGTTATCTGGGATTTGATCGGTGAGCAGCTCAAACGCGTTTTCCATTACGTAAGCTTCAACATCAATCACAGATGATTTTAAACCGCCAATTTCACAGGCAGCAATTCGAATATCAACATTTTCACTGCGTGATGCTGCGAGTAATACATCAACACGATCATCATCCTTACCTGAACTACCAATAATTTCAAAATCAATATTCACTTCTTCAAGTGGGTAAGGAATATATTGATCTGCTTCAAGTTCAATCTGGCTTGCCATTTCATCATCACTAAGTGACGCGGGCATTGATATTACTTTGGTAATAACAGCCGAACCTGCAACAGCAACGGCGGCATTTTTAGTTTTAGAGCCGGAGCGTTTTACGGCTCGGCGAATCGCTTCACCAACGGCTTCAACGTCGCTGATATTCTTTTCAACAACAGAATTTAAAGGTAATGGTTCGACTGCATAGCTTTCTACGCGGTATCGACCACCCGAATGACTCAGCTCAAGCAGTTTCACCGCCGTGGAGCTAATATCGAGCCCCAGTAGGGGGGGCTGCTTTTTAGAGAACAAACTTGAGAAGGCCACCTTGTATTTTCCTTTTATCATCCCGTTAGTTACGAGTGTTTCATATTTAACTACATTAAATACCAGAGTCAAGTATTTATCAATGTTAATTATGCTGAATTTGAACTATCGCACGTAGTCACATGTCCTTTATAATCGATTAGATGGTGAAACACTTTGATGCGGTTCACATACCGAGAATCAATTGGTTATAGAGTATTCATGAAATTTTTCTTTAAATTCCTGCGCCTTAGCGTTATTTGGCTATTTACGGGCTTTTCGGTCGGTGTCGTTTTACTTGCTGGCGGTTATGTATATTTAGCGCCTAGTTTGCCCTCAACTGATGTATTAAAAGATGTTCAATTACAAACGCCATTACGGGTGCTTTCGCGTGATGGTGCCTTAATTGCGGAATTTGGCGAGAAAAAGCGCTCGCCACTGAAATATGAAAATGTACCTGATTTATTGGTAAAAGCGGTGCTTGCAGCGGAAGATAATCGCTTTTTTGAACATCCGGGTGTTGATTATCAAGGGATTTTACGTGCCACAGCGAACCTTATAAAGACAGGACGTAAAGGTCAGGGTGGTTCTACCATCACCATGCAGGTAGCGAGAAACTTCTTTTTATCTAGGGAAAAAACCTATTTAAGAAAGATCAGCGAAATATTTTTGGCATTAAAGATAGAACGAGAGATCAGCAAAGAAGAGATTCTCGAGCTTTACCTCAACAAAATATACCTTGGGCACCGATCTTATGGTGTCTCAGCTGCTGCCCGAGTCTATTATGGTAAAGAAATCAGTGAGTTAAGAGTTGACCAGCTAGCGATGATTGCTGGGTTGCCCAAAGCACCATCGAGTAACAACCCTATTAGCAATAAGCGGCGAGCCATGATCCGGCGCAATTATGTGCTTGGCCGTATGCGGGATCTTGCTTATATAGATCAAGCAACCTACGAACAGGCAACAGCAGTGGTTGATGAGGCAAGCTGGCATGGGCTGAGCGTGGAGCTAGAGGCGCCTTATGTGGCTGAAATGGTGCGCGCCGACATGGTGGAGCGATACGGCTCTGAAGCCTACACGCAAGGCTATCGCGTTTACACGACAATCGACACACGCCTACAGCGTTATGCAAATAATGCCGTACGTAAGGCGATGACAGATTATGAATACCGACATGGTTACCGTGGTCGCGAGTCGAGTATGGTGCTTGAACCGGCGTTGCTGGAGATTCTTCCGGCGATTGAGCCGCCATCATTAAATCGTCCTGAAAGTGAAACCATACCTGCGGTTGTCATAGAAAATTTGCCGACAGAACTGACTCGTCATGTAAGGGAAAGGCTTAATGAGATCCCAGTGGTGGGTAAATTACAACCAGCAGTTGTGCTGCACACGGAAGAAAAAGCCATTACTGTGCTACAGCGCAATGGCGAGTTGATAAGAGTTGAGTGGCCGGGTCTGAAATGGGCAAGAAAATACAAGGATGAAAACACCCGCGGGCCCAAACCTAAATATGCAAGAGACATAGTTCAGCAAGGTGACATTGTTCGCGTTCATAAAATGGGTGACGGGCAATTTAAATTAAGTCAGATACCAGCAGTAAAAGGCGCGCTGGCAACGCTTGCTCCAAATGATGCTGCAGTAAAAGCCTTAGTGGGTGGTTTTGATTTTTACTACAGTAAATTTAATCGTGTAACTCAAGCGCGTAGGCAACCGGGATCAAATTTTAAACCCTTCATTTATTCAGCAGCGCTTGATAACGGTTTTACAGCAGCAAGTATGATTAATGATGCGCCGGTAGTGTTTGACGATCCAGGTCTTGAAAATACTTGGCGGCCTGAAAACTACAGTGGTAAATTTTTTGGACCAACGCGCTTGCGAGTTGGATTAATGAAATCACGTAACTTAATTTCAATCCGTTTACTACGCGCAATTGGCGTCAAGAAAGCGATTGATTATGCAAAGACTTTTGGCTTTGATGAATCACGTTTACCAAAAGATTTATCATTGGCACTAGGTAGTGCCGCACTTACACCATTAGAGCTAGTCAGTGGTTATGCAAGTATTGCAAATGGCGGATATAAAGTTTCGCCGTATTTTATTGATCGTATTGAAGACGATGAAGGTAATATTGTTTTTCAAAATAATCCATTACAAGTTTGTAGAGAATGTGAAAACCAAATTGAATTGGAATTACAACAAGCACTTAATAAAGAATTGGCAGGTGAAGAAGAAAGTCTAGTCAATATTGAAAAATCAGAACCAGAAACCAATGTAGATGAAAATGTTGCGCCAGAAATTAATATCGCACAACGTATTATGACAGAACAAAATAATTATATTATGGATAGCATCCTTTCTGATGTTATTCGTCGCGGTACTGGGCGGCGTGCTTTACGTATTGGACGAAAAGATCTTGCTGGTAAAACAGGTACAACGAATGAACAAAAAGATGCATGGTTTTCTGGTTACAGTAGTACGCTTGTTACAACAGTATGGGTAGGCTTTGATAATAATAACCCTTTAGGCAAAAGAGAAACTGGCGCATCGGCTGCATTACCCATGTGGATTTATTTTATGCAGAATGCGATGAAAGGTGTACCAGAAAAAGAAATTGATGTTCCTTCAGAATTGGTGACCGTTAAAATTGATCCAAACACAGGCTTATTAGCAGCACAGGGACAGAAAAATGCGATTTTTGAAGTGTTCCGCACTAACAATGTACCGCAACAAACAGCGCGCACAGTAGAAACAAATGATAATAATCAGCAAGGTTCTACACAACAGTCACCAGAACAGATTTTTTAAATTCAATTAGCATTTTCACACGGTAGGTGAAAAGAAATGCCGCGTAAATCACACCGCATAGATAGTAATGAACGGCAACGCATTGCTCAGGAAGCGGCGCGCTTAATGGCCGAACATGGCATTAAAGATTTTCAAATGGCAAAACAAAAAGCAGCTAGTAATTTTAATATTGCTGATAAACATACAATGCCAAGTAATGTTGAAATTGAACAGGCATTACTTGAGCATCAAAGATTATTTCACTCAACATCACAACCGCAACGCTTAAAAGAATTGCGCGAAACAGCAGTTAAAGCGATGAACATATTAAAACCGTTTAAACCAAAATTAGTCGGTTCAGTGCAGCGTGGTACCGCAGGAGAACATTCGGATGTAAATCTGCATATATTTACTGATAGTCCTGAATCATTTGGACATTTTCTTGATGATCATAAAATTCCTTATGAACATGGTGAAAAACGTTTGCGTATGAATAAAGATAAATATGAATTTTTTCCGTCGTATAGTTTTATTGCTGGTGATGTGCCGATTGACATTGTGGTTTTTCCAGTGATGGGGCAACGGCAAGCGCCACTATCACCTGTTGACGGCAAGCCTATGCAGCGTGATAACTTGTCAAAAGTTGAAACAGCACTATAAGAAAAATTGGTTATACCGATAGCATATCCAACTGTTTGAGTATGTCATTGGGTTCCATGCGTTTTGTATAGTCTGCATTAATGTATGTTGCAGTGATGATACCTTCTTGAGAAATAATAAATGTCGCAGGTATAGGGAGTGTCCAATTATCTGAACCATTTAATTTATTGAGATGAACATTGAGGGTTCTATAAATTTCACGATATTCTTGAGGCAAGCCAAACACTAAACCAAGTTCATCAGCGGCTTTGTTTCCAAGGTCAACATAGGTTTGAAAGTTAATATTATTTTCTTTTAATGAGTCGTGAGAAAATTTATGCAATTCCGGTGATATAGCAATTAATTCCGCACCTCTATTATTAATTTCACCTTTAATTTCTGAGAGCGCCTGAAGTTCTAAGTTGCAGTAGGGACACCATGTACCTCTAAAGAAACTTAGAACAATATGTCCATACCCTAGAAGATCATATAAATTTGTTGGTGCAAGATTTTCGTCGCGAAAAAGAATATTGGGCGCTTTAGACCCCTCCAAGATAACCTTCTTTTCTAGAAACCGAGAAAACAGCTTTGCATTTTCTATGATTAATTCTTTACGGATATTAGGTTGCAGAGAGTCTAATACAGATTCGTGTAAAGATTTTAATTCATCATTTAACGGCATGTGTAAGGGCAGCCTTGTCTGTTGCTAGGCCGTTGCCTAATCATAAATGTGTATTCCCATATTATAGGTTTATTTATAATAATGAATGCAAATAAACGCGTAATTACCATTATATATTTGTGGTAATACTACTTACGTTTTAATGCCCGACTACACCAATAATCACGTTTTTTAGCATAATTACTGATTTTGGCTTTGTAGCTGCCCCAATCGCTGCCGTTTTTAGTGCCGCGATAATTTTGGTAGCGATAACGCGCTTTACTACATTTACTTTGTAGCTCTGCAAAGGTGTAGGATTTCTTTTTCTTCTTAGGCTTTTTCCTTTTTTTATATTTAAGTTTCTTTGTCTTGCGCAGCTTTAGTTTTGGGTTATGCCAGTCAAAATCATTTTGAATTTGAATATCAATGATCTTATGTGAGCCATTGCTTGCAGGTTCATCACTAAAGATGGGGCGACCATACTGATCTTGATGCTGATATATTTTATTGGCATAAAGCGACGTGGGTAGTAATAAGCTACCAAGTAATAACAGGCGGACCATCCTTGTCTCTCCCTGAGTGGTTGAGATGAAACAATAGAATAGGATCCAATTTGTGTCTGTAGGTCGTTAGGTACGAAGCGTGTAGGTATGTATCGCTAGTTGCTATTTGCCACGGTGCAGTCGACTGCACCAATAGTCGCGTTTCTTTTTATGGTAATCCGTTCCTCCACCAGAATTACGGTAGCGCTCACACTTTTCTTGTAAGGCACGCATATCGAGTTTGTCATCTTTCTTGCGGGGGTAATATGTTCGTGATGTGGTTGCAGGGCTTGAAGGCGTAAAGCGGTAATAGGGCGTATCTGATGAAGGTGTTATTGTTGAACCTAGATTATTTTGTATTTCAATATCGACCGTTTCATGTTTTTTTTCATCTGGAGGTGTCGTGCTATATACGGTGCGGCCATTCTCATCAACGCTACGGTATACCTTAGTGGCATACAGAGGAGCGCTAAATAATAAGCTAATGAGGACAAGTATTCGTAACAAAACCAAAGGTTCTCTATAAACCATATTGGTTTTATTTTAGCAGGGTTGGTTAATTTGTCACTATTATGAGGTTTTTTCTACGCGTAAGGCAGCATCATTGAAACGTAGGCTATCTAGACCTTCGTTACAGTCACCGGTAATAATCTTTATTTGGTTTTTACCTTGTCGTTGATATTTTACTGGTAATGCGATGCGGAGATTTTGTTTAGCGCCTTCGTCAAGTTCACGAAAGTCAATTTCGGCAATACTTTCATTATTTAAAAAGACCTCAGTGGGGAAATAGCTAGTAGGACAAACACCTGTCGTAATAACGACAAATGACAATTCAATACTTGTTTCAATAGGTGCCTCTTCAAGCTCAAGGGGAATTATATAAGTGTTGTTAACTTGACCGAACTGCTTTCCTTTCAAGCCTAGGTCAACAATGCCCGATTGATCGTTAATGACGGCGGTAGAGGCAATTAGGTCACCTGCATAGTTATATGCTGTGGTAAAACTGAGGCAAATCGCTATTGTGAAAGTGTAGAGATATTTAATCATTTATTGGTGGATAGTGGCTTGGGTAAGTATTCTTCGCAACGCCTGATGTTACAGCAGCATGTGCAACAGCAGCAGATACAAAATCTTTTAGTCTTGGATCGAGTGGTTTTGGAATAATATAATTTGCACCAAATACAAATTGCTCTCCACCATAGGCATCGCAGACTTCTTGCGGCACGGGTTCTTTAGCAAGGCTGGCTAGGGCATTTACTGCAGCCACTTTCATTGCTTCATTTATTTCACTGGCGCGTACATCAAGCGCACCACGGAAAATAAATGGGAAGCCAAGCACGTTATTAACTTGGTTCGGATAATCAGAGCGACCAGTTCCCATTATTAAATCATCACGGGCAGCAAGTGCATCAGCAGGATTTATTTCTGGATCAGGATTAGAGAGTGCAAACACCACAGGCTTATCAGCCATACTTTCGACCATATCGGTATTGATCAAGTTAGGGCCCGATACGCCTATACATACATCGGCACCTTGCATTGCATCAGCGAGAGTACGTTGTGTATGAGCACTGGCAAAATTTTGTTTTTGTTCATTGAGATCATCGCGTCCACTATGCACTACGCCATTGCGATCACAGAGCATGATATTTTCTTTGGGTGTCCCCATTGCCATTAACATGCTCATTGCGGCAATACCCGCCGCCCCGGCACCTAGGCAGACAACTTTAATATCAGCGAAATTTTTACCTTGTAGTTCTAAGGCATTTTTCAAACCGGCAGTAATAATAATGGCAGTGCCATGTTGGTCATCATGGAAGACAGGAATATCGAGTTTGTCAATAAGACGCTTTTCGATATCAAAGCAATGAGGCGCGGCAATATCTTCTAAATTGATGCCACCGAAGCCAGAGGCAATACGCGCAACGGTATCAACAAAATCATCCGGTTCATCTGCATCAACTTCAATATCAAAACAATCGATATCAGCAAAGCGTTTGAATAACACGGCTTTGCCTTCCATTACCGGTTTGCCTGCCAGTGCACCAATATTGCCAAGTCCTAAGACGGCAGTGCCATCGGTAATAACAGCGACGAGATTTCCTTTTGATGTGTATTTATAAGCGGCTTCACTATCGGCTTCGATTTCACGGCAAGGTTCAGCAACGCCGGGTGTGTAAGCTAAAGAAAGATCTTGTTGAGATGCGCAATCTTTGCTGACTTGGATAGCAAGTTTGCCTGGCTTAGGTTCTGCGTGATAACGCAGAGCGGCAGTTTTTAGGTCGTCAGTCATGGGTATAGCTCGTCAGCTTATTTTAAACAAGCCGCTATTCTACACCGCTTTATCGGTCTAGCGGATAATTTTCAGTGGTGTGCCAGATGGGGCTTCACCTTCTGGGTAGTATTTATTGAGTAGCCTGATTTGTGCCTCGGCATTTGCACCCAGCTGTGATTCTTTGGCTAATTTAGCAAAGCGAGTGTTTTTCTTTGCGGTAATGATATGCAGCCGGCGAGGCTTGGCATATACGCGCTCTTTCTTTGTCATGCGACGGAAGCTTTTTGCGGTAGCCAAAATGAGATCATCAAATTGGTAGGGGTGTTTTTTATCTTTGGCCGTACCCTGGAATATCCAAGCGGTATCTTGTTTATAAATAACCACAAAGCGCATTAAACGCATTCCATAAGGTGAACGGACAGAGGAAATAGCCGTGTAGCCTTCAAATTTATGGTGTCGAAAATGTTCTCCCTGTTGTAAGTCTTTTAGTTTAAGACGCTTTTTGAGAAATTTCCGTGGGCTGATGCGACGGTTTATGTCCATTGTCGTGATTTGTAACAGGCCTTTATTTTCAGGCGCAATGGCGACAATCCGATCAGGACGATTTTCGATGCGCCAGTTTTGCGGTAGCTTGAGGCTGATATCAAGTTCACGGTGGTAGAAGCGATTGCCACGGATGATGCCTTGTTTTTCGCCATCACCGAAGACCAGTCCTTCGATATTGCGCAGGAAGTCGACTCGGTTATTACGGCCTTGTGAGTTCTTTTGTAATTGTTGGGCACGCATCACGACTTCCTGTAGACGCTTGTCATTATCAGGATGGGTGGCGAAAACGCCGTGGTAAGCCCTAGGTTCACGACCTTCACTTTTGGCGAGTTGCTTGTCGTAGACTTCTTGATTTTTTAGGACGCGAATAACCTCAAGCATCGCGAGTGGATCATAACCGGTGCGTGCGATGTATTCGGCACCGAGTCGATCTGATTCCAATTCGTGCTCTCTGCCATAGCCACGTACTAAGGCTGTGCCAATAGAGTTAAAGAGATCACCTGCACCATTAAAACCGGCTTGGGAAGTAAGTACAGCGGCAAGAATACCGGTTGCGGCGGCCGCACTTTGTTGTCTCACGGAGTGTCGAGCCGTGACATGGCCTATTTCGTGGCCGAGCACCGCGGCAAGTTCAGCCTCATTGCTTAGATAGGCCATTAGGCCACGCGTTATATAAATGTAACCACCGGGTAGGGCAAAGGCGTTGATCTCATTGGTATCGAGAACGGTAAAGCGAAAAATAAGATTATTTCGGTGACTGTTGGCGGCAAGTTGGTTGCCAATTTTTTGTACATATTGCTGTAATTTAGGATTGTCGTAGAGACCGTAACGCTTAATAGCGAGGGCATGGTTTTGTCGGCCAATCGCAATTTCTTCATCTTCAGACATGAGGACAAAATCAGAATCACCAGTAACGGGATTAACGGCACAGCCGCTTATTAATAGTGCGATTAAAAAAAATAGGCTAAATCGAATAAAGTTTAATGATGACATGTGATTAGTCTCGCCGTGCTACGGTGTGCCGTCAAGCTGAGTTTATTCTGGGTGAATGCTAAGCGCGTAAGGACTGCGTAGACGCATGCGTAATTCACCTCTGTGTTCATATAGTCGGCCTCGGGCTGTAATTGTTTTACCAAGCAATTCACGGGGTTTGAGTGCATTAAATAGATGGAGTTCATTCTTTTGGATACGAAAAGCAACTTGCCCAACCAGATTTATCCACAGATTGTGACGACCCTCACCAATACGAACTACTTCGCCGTAGACACGTCGATAATCACGCGCATTACGGGGGAGCTCGGTGCTATGAATAGCTTGGTAGAGGGGTAATTGCCAAACACCACGTTGTGTTTTTTGTGCTTGGGTTTCGATCTTTGCATAGCAATCGAGCCCATTGAGATTTGGTGGTATGGCAAGCAGAGTCGCGAGACCCTCTTGGAGTAATTGCGCTGCGATACTTGAGCCATTTTGAGTATAAAGATGGGCGAGGCGGCGGCCGTAGCGATCAAGGTGCTCGGTATCTAGGCGTAATGCCAGTTTATTACTGCTGTTTCTGACCAATTGTCTGAGCCGATCACGTGCTTGAACTGCAAAGGCTTGGTTGGGGCGGCTCTTGCGTGCTAACTCAGGCGTATCAACGCCAATTAAACGCACTTTCTCACCGCTGGTGAGGTGTAATGTGTCGCCATCATGGACATAACGGACAACGACCTCTCTATCTATGTGCTGAGCGGGGCAGAGCGGCGCAGCTGGCGCTGCGAGCGGGTAGAGAAGGCTGAGCAGAAGGCAATAAAAAAGGCACCCACGAATGAGCGCCTTTAAAAGCAGTGCTTGCGGCATACAGTTTATGCTTTGCGACGACCGTACTTCTGCTTGAATTTGTCAACGCGACCTTCAGTATCAAGCAATTTTTGCTTACCAGTGAAGAACGGGTGGCATTCTGAGCAGACTTCAATAGCCATGGCATCTTTACCAACAGTTGAATTCGTGTCGAAGCTGTTACCACAGCTGCAAGTGACCTTAACGGTCTCGTATGAAGGATGAATCTCTGGCTTCATGGCCTATTTCCTCAGAATCTGTGCGTCCCTGTGACGCAGGGTTAAGGGCGCGCATAATACGGAAAACTTCAGCATTCGGCAAGTGCCAGATGTTAGCTAGGTTCGCCGTTGTCGGCTAGATTGGGCTGAAAGGGTAAAATATTGGCTTGATAATGGGGTTTTGGAGTAAAAGTGCCATTTGCCAGTGTTTTGAGTGACTCAAGCATACCGTCATCACCAGCCAGTTGATCCCACATCATGGTGTAAATAGCTTGGCAGGCGGCCATGGGTGTTTTGCTACGCTGTCGGATCATATCGATTCGCCATTGCAGGCCAGTTAGACGTTGTCGGGAGTGCTCAGAGCTTGAGGCAAGGAAACCTTGAATAGCCACTGTGCGGGCTGTTTCAAAGCCTTCTGGGTCATGCATAGCGAGTTCTAACCAGTCATCAAAACTCATCTGTTTAGCCATGTTGTTATTTGTCATTATCATTCAGCTCCACAGGTATCCATCATCCCGTCAAACAGGATCGCTGTCAAAGGATTGAACAAAAAATCAGCATATTCTTACAAAATAACCATTCTAAATATATGGTTGTGTGGCTGGAAATGAGTATTATTTGAGATTTATGATATTGATACGATGCTTGTTATAGATGATGAGCTAGGTTGAAGGTGTACCAGCGCAGTTTACGGAGAGCAGATATGGCACATAAAAAGTCTGATGATTTTATTTATGACCCCTTGGGTGCAGACGTCCATGCGCTGAAACATTCCTTAGCAAATCGTCTTGAATACTCTGTTGGCAAAGATGTGTCGACAGCCACGCCACATGATTGGCTTAATACGGCGAGTTATGTCGTGCGAGATAGGTTAATGGAACGCTGGATAGAAACCATGCGACGCTATTATTCGCAGGATGTAAAGCGAGTTTATTATTTGTCCTTAGAATTTTTAATGGGGCGCACCTTAACCAACGGCATGCTTAACCTTGGTATGAATGACGAGTGTGAAACCTCTTTGCATGATGTCGGTGTTGATATGGAAGAAATCCGTGATCTAGAACCTGATGCAGGTTTAGGTAACGGGGGACTAGGTCGGTTGGCGGCATGTTATTTAGATTCGCTGGCGACCTTGCAGATGCCCGGCTACGGTTACGGTATCCGTTATGAATACGGCATGTTTAACCAACAAATTGAAAATGGTTGGCAAGTTGAACATCCGGATAATTGGTTACGCTATGGCAATCCGTGGGAATTTCCGCGTGCAGAATTACTCTACCCGGTAAAATTCGCAGGTCGTGCCGTTGAGTTTTGTGATGAACATGGCTGCATGCGTCATCATTGGGTTGATGCAGAAGAAGTGATGGCAATGGCAGTTGATACACCGGTACCGGGTTATCAAAATGGGACGGTGAACAATATGCGGTTGTGGTCTGCAAAGGCTTCGCGTGATTTTGATTTAAAATACTTTAATGAAGGCAACTACATTAAGGCAGTTGAAGAAAAGAACGAGTCAGAAAATCTTTCTAAAGTATTGTACCCAGATGACACCACCAGTATGGGTCAAGAACTTCGACTTAAACAGCAATATTTTTTTGTTAGTGCGTCATTACAAGATATTTTGTATCGACACAGCAAAAATCATGATGGTCTTATTGGCATTGAAGATAAGGTTGCCATTCAATTAAATGACACACACCCCGCGATAGCCATTGCCGAGTTAATGCGTATTTTGGTTGATGTGCATGCAATGCCATGGGATCAAGCTTGGGAAGTCTGTGGAAAAATATTTTCATATACAAATCACACGCTATTACCAGAGGCGTTAGAAACATGGCCAGTACCTTTGTTTGAGGCGATCTTACCAAGACACTTACAAATTATTTATGAAATTAATCATCGTTTCTTAAAAAGTGTTATGCATAGCTACCCTGGTGATATGGAAAGAATGCAGCGCATGTCAATTATCGATGATTCGGGGGACAAACGAATTCGTATGGCGCACCTAGCGATTGTTGGTAGCCATAAAGTAAATGGGGTGTCAGCTATTCATACAGAACTCATGCGGCAAACTATTTTTGCTGATTTTGATGCACTTTATCCAAACAAGATTATTAATATCACGAATGGCATTACGCCACGACGCTGGTTAAATCAAGCTAATCCACTATTGGCAAAATTAATTAACAGTAAAGTAAAAGGCAATTGGTTAACGGAATTATCGCGCCTAGAAGAATTGCTGCCGTATGCAGAAGACAAAGATTTTCATAAAGAGTTTATGAAAGTAAAGCATGATAATAAAGAACGTTTAGCTAAATTGATTGCAATGCACCTTGGTATAAGGGTGGATCCGTTTTCTATGTTTGATGTGCAAGTTAAACGTATCCATGAATACAAACGCCAATTATTAAATGTGCTGCATGTGATTACACGTTACAACATGATTCGCCGAGGTGAAGCTGACAAACTTGTGCCACGTACAGTTATTATTAGTGGGAAAGCAGCACCGGGTTATGCTATGGCTAAATTAATCATTAAGTTGATTAATGATGTGGCTGATATTGTAAACAACGATCCTGCAGTTAAGGGGATGTTAAGAGTTATATTTATTCCCAACTATGATGTTTCTACAGCCGAGGATATTATCCCTGCGGCAGATCTTTCTGAGCAAATATCATTGGCAGGCATGGAAGCATCAGGAACGGGTAATATGAAATTGGCTTTGAATGGTGCGTTAACAATAGGTACACAAGACGGCGCCAATATAGAAATTGCAGAAGCAGTTGGTGACGATAATATATTTAATTTTGGCATGACGACAACAGAAGTAAGCGAACAGTGGCAGAGAGGCTATTCACCACATGATTTTTATAATCATGATCAGCATCTCAAAGAAGTTATTGATATGATTGCTTCCGGCTATTTTTCACATGATGATCTGGATCGGTATACGCCACTTGTTAATAATTTACTGGAGCACGATCAATATATGCTCTGTGCTGATTATGCAAGTTATATTGACGCACAACTTCAAGCGGATAAGTTGTATGACGATCCACATGCTTGGGCAACAAGTGCAATTAAAAATGTCGCAATGATGGGGCATCTATCCAGTGACCGTGCGGTACAGGAATATGCGGATAAGATTTGGGGAGTAACACCTGTAGGAGAAGATTGATAGGGGCTGTGTGTTATTGTATAAAGGTGATTGAATTTCTTAATAATAATCAAAGGTAGTAAGATGAAAAAAGTAATAATTACAATGTTGTCGTGCTTCGTATTAACTAATACTGCATTTGCTGAAGGTTTTTTGACAGAGGATGAAATTAAAACGTTATTTACGAATAATTCTTTTGATGTAAGAAATGAAGTAAAAGGGAAAGATCTAAAAGGTTTTGATAATGATGAAGGGGAACACTTCATTTACGCCCCGCATAAAGATAAAACTTTTAAAAGAAAATGGTGGACAGACGGAGATACTCATTGCACAAGTCATCCTAAACGTGGAGATAAATGTAAAAAGATGAAAAAAATGGGCGATGGCGTTTATCATGGCATTTCTGATGGAGAGCACACTCATACGTTATCTAATTTTAGATCAGGACGTGATTTTTAATACTGAGCTTATGGTAGTGTAAAACAAAATAAAAAAGCCCTACCAATTTAGGTAGGGCTTTTTTTAGGCCAGGTTAATCTTACCTTTTCATTGAGTCAAAAAACTCGGCATTGTTCTTGGTCGCTTTCATCTTATCGAGTAGTAATTCCATCGCAGCGAGTTCATCCATAGGATGTAACAGCTTACGCAGAATCCACATTTTCTGTAATTCGTCTGTTTTGGTAAGTAGTTCTTCGCGACGTGTGCCGGAGCGGTTTACATTGATGGCAGGGTAGATGCGTTTTTCGGCAATACCACGATCAAGATGCAGTTCCATGTTACCGGTACCTTTGAATTCTTCGTAGATGACGTCATCCATACGTGAACCGGTTTCAACCAATGCGGTTGCGAGAATAGTTAGTGAGCCACCTTCTTCAATGTTACGTGCTGCACCGAAGAAACGCTTTGGACGTTGCAGGGCATTGGCATCAACACCACCGGTGAGTACTTTACCTGATGAAGGTACAACGGTGTTGTAGGCACGAGCGAGTCGAGTGATTGAATCCAGTAGAATCACCACGTCTTTTTTGTGTTCAACCAGACGCTTGGCTTTTTCAATCACCATTTCGGCAACTTGCACGTGTCGACTTGCAGGTTCATCGAATGTTGAAGATACCACTTCGCCGCGTACGGAGCGTTCCATTTCGGTTACTTCTTCCGGACGTTCGTCAATCAGCAGTACAATTAAATGACAATCAGGGCAAGAATGTGTGATTGATTGTGCGATGTTCATTAACATCATTGTTTTGCCCGCTTTCGGTGGCGATACAATCAAGCCACGTTGGCCTTTACCGATCGGCGATGCTAAATCGATAATTCGTGCGGTGATGTCTTCAGTACTGCCGTTACCAATTTCCAGTGTTAAACGTTCATTGGCATGCAATGGTGTCAGGTTTGAGAAGAGAACTTTGTTTTTGGCATTTTCAGGTGAGTCGAAGTTAATTTCTTGTACTTTTAATAATGCAAAGTAACGTTCGCCATCTTTGGGTGGTCTAATTTTACCGGCGATGGTGTCACCTGTACGTAAACTAAAGCGACGAATCTGACTTGGTGAAACATAAATATCATCAGGACCTGCTAAATATGAACCTTGTGCCGATCGGAGAAAGCCAAAACCATCTTGGAGAATTTCGAGTACACCATCTCCGTGGATGTCTTCACCTTTTTTGGCATGTGCTTTTAAAATGGCAAAGATAATGTCTTGTTTACGAGAACGTGCCATACCTTCGATTTTCATTTCTCGGGCAAGATCAACAAGTGCGGCAGCGGGTTTTTGTTTCAGTTCGGTTAGATTCATAGCATAGATTCGTATGGTTTAATTGAGAGAGCGAAAGGGGATTGATTTAGCGATGTCTGAAAGACGATGCACGTCAAAACCCAGACGTGTTGTTAAAAAAATGATTTTGTTAGTTTGAGATTATTTAGTTTTTTGGGATTCTTCGGTAGGAAGATCTATCTACTTCCAAATTATGTAGCTAACATTAGCACCAATATATGGCTGCGTCCAGAAATCCGGACGCAGCACAGGGTATTAGATATTGCTATCAATAAAGGCCGTTAGCTGCGATTTTGAAACCGCACCTACTTTGGTGGCTTCAACATTGCCCGCTTTGAAAATCATCAAAGTTGGGATACCGCGAATACCATATTTAGGTGCCGTACCTGGGTTTTCATCAATATTGAGTTTAGCAATAGTGACTTTACCCGCGTATTCAGTGGCGATTTCTTCAAGGATTGGCGCAATCATTTTGCACGGGCCACACCAGTCTGCCCAATAATCGACTAAGACCGGTCCATCAGCCTTAATAATGACGTCTTCAAATGTATCATCTGTGACGTGAACGATGCTTTCGCTCAAAATGTAGCCTCCACTTCTAAAAATTATGATTTAAGTCCCAAATTCTATATCTAAATTAGATTTGGGACATGTGTTCGAGATGTCTTGTTACTCTGGGTTAAGATTTGAGCGTAATCAGATGCGTATTGCAAGCCCAATTAATGTCGCATTCTGGTATGCTCCCCTCCCCATGAGTGATAAACATCTAACAGATACGCTATTTGCGTCCATGGATCTGCCGGCTGAATTGTTACAAGGCCTTGAAGAAGCAGGTTTTTCTAAGTGCACACCGATACAGGAACAGACCTTACCCTTAGCCTTAAAGGGCCAAGATGTTGCAGGTCAGGCACAAACCGGTACCGGTAAGACGGCAGCCTTTTTGCTTGCTGCAATGGCGCGTTTGTTGCGTAATCCGGCTTCCCCTTCGCGCAAAAAGAACCAACCACGTGCATTGATGCTAGCACCAACACGTGAGCTGGCTATTCAGATCCATAAAGATGCGCTGCAGTTTGGTAAACATACTGGTTTGAAGCTCGCACTGGCTTATGGTGGCACAGGTTATGATGCGCAGCGCGAAGCGATTGAATCCGGTTGTGACATTCTGATTGGTACACCAGGGCGTATTATTGATTACTTTAAAAAGCATGTGTTCAACCTAAAAGAGGCTGAAGTTGTGGTGTTGGATGAAGCCGATCGTATGTTCGATCTTGGTTTTATTAAAGACATTCGTTACTTATTGCGCCGTATGCCGGAACCAGGCAAGCGTTTAGGCTTGCTATTTTCAGCGACACTTTCTCATCGTGTCATGGAGCTTGCATACGAGCATATGAATTCACCAGAAAGCGTGGTGATTGAAGCAGAAACCATGACTGCTGATAAGGTTACCCAGCTTGTTTATCATACAGCGAATGAGGAAAAGATCCCCTTCCTTATAGGCCTGATGAAGCACATGGATCCTAGTCGTTCGATTGTATTTGCAAATACGAAACGTGCTGGTGAAAAGGTATGGGGTTACTTGGAAGGTAATGGTATTAAATCCGGAATCTTGTCAGGTGATGTGCCACAAAATAAACGCCAGCGGTTATTAGAAGAGTTTAAGGTAGGTAAGTTACCTGTTTTGGTTGCAACCGATGTTGCTGCGCGTGGCCTGCATATTGATGGGGTGAGTCATGTGTTTAATTTCGATCTACCAGATAACAGTGAAGATTACGTGCACCGTATTGGCCGAACTGCCCGTGCGGGTGAATCCGGTGATGCAATTAGCTTTGCTTGTGAGACCTACGCCTTTAACCTCATGGACATAGAGGAATACATCGGGCATCGCTTACCAGTTGGACAAGTTGATACAAGCTTGTTCTTAGAAGAATTACAGCCGCCAGTACGTATTCAGCGAAAACCTCGCCCAGAGCATAAAGGAAGCCGTGGCAGAGGAAAACCAAATAAAAATCAAAGACATAAGCGATAATTGCCCATCGAGTGGGCATTAAGTCCTACTTAAAAATAGTCTTTTTGATTACATAATAGCCATATTCCAAGGCTGCAAAAGCTGCTACTATCAAGCAGATACAGACGAAAATTAATGCAATCCGGGCTTTTCCGGATTTTTTTGACTATAAAAAAAATGCAGCAGATGGTTTCGCTATTGAGCAAAATAACAGATCGCGTTGGGGAACGAGGTTTGATTTGGTTGGTTAACCTGTTATTGCTGGGCTTATTGGCTCAAGCAGTCGCAAGCTTTGCTTGGTTGGTTCTTGAAGACGATAGCCAACAACCAACACCAAAGCAGGTAACCGCACCTAAACATCGCCCTACACAGCAATCGGCTATTTTGATGGCACAACGTATTGCCAATAGCCATTTATTTGGCCGTAGCGAAGTTAAAACCGTGGCTCAACGTGGTGTTTCAGCACCCGAGACAAAACTTAACTTGTTGTTAAGTGGTGTGATCGCTTCACCGGATGAACGAAGTGCCGTGGCCTTTGTTGCCGCAGGAAGAGGTGCAGCAGAAAAATCATACAGTATCGGTGAGAACCTACCAGGTGGTGCGATACTAAAAGAGATTTACGAGGATCGGATTTTGCTTGAGTACAGAGGACGCATGGAGAATTTAACATTGCGCCGTAAGCTGCTCACAAACAAAGAACTCGGAATACAATAAATGACCGCGCTTTAAAAATAGCTCGGCAGGAATAACAAGAAGACAGGAAACATCTTACCGTTGCTTACTCCAAAGGGAGCAGGCAGGCGGCTTCGTCGCCTCTGCTGTATGAGCAATGTGAAAGTTGGGGAAAGGAAGATGAAAAATAAATACACCAAATCGTTAAATAGATTCGCTTTGACAGCGTTACTAGTACCGACGCTATTGATCACTACGCCTGTATTGGCTGTGCAATTAGCTGATGGCGAAACTGCCATGCTCAACATGGAAAACACAGATATCAACACCTTGATATCGACCATCGCTGATAAGACAGGTAAAAACTTTATTGTTGATCCGCGAGTTAAAGGTAAGGTTACGATTATTTCGCATCAGTCCATTACTCGTGAAGAACTTTATCAAACATTCCTCTCAATTTTAGAAGTACATGGTTTTGCTGCAATCCCTGGTGATGGCGTTATCAAAATCGTGCCTGACTCAACTGCAAAGCAAAGTAGTATTCGCACGGCAACAACGGGCGCTCCGGGACAAGGTGATGAGCTCGTTACGCGTGTTGTGATGGTGGATTATGTGAATGCGATGCAACTAGTGCCAATTTTGCGACCATTGATTCCACAGCAAGGTCATATGGCGGCCTTCCCATCATCGAATGTGTTGATTGTGTCAGATCGTGCGGACAATATTTCGCGCATCATGCAATTAATCAAACGTATTGATCGACCCAGTAATGACGATATTGAAGTGATTGCCTTACAACATGCTTCTGCTGCAGAAATGGTTCGGGTATTAGGCGCGTTACAGAAAAAGGGTACTTCTAATAAAGCTAATAGCAGTGTACCTGTGCTGATTGCGGATGAGCGTACTAACAGTATTTTGTTGGGTGGTAATAAAGCAGAGCGTTTACGACTGCGTGCTTTGGTTGCACACCTTGATACTTCAACAGATGATGGCGGTAACACGCAGGTTATTTATTTAAAATATGCAGATGCTGCTAGTTTAGTACCTGTGCTAACAGGTGTGAGTTCTAATTTATCGAAAGCTAGCGGAAAAGGTGCAAAATCAAAAGCAGAAAAAATTAGTATCCAGGCTGATGAAAACACTAACTCGTTAGTGATCACAGCAAAGCCTGATCTTATGCGTTCTTTGCAAAGTGTCATTCGCCAACTTGATATTCGTCGTGCTCAAGTATTAGTTGAAGCCATTATTGCCGAAATTTCATCGACTAAAACATCTGAGTTAGGCGTTCAATTTGGTAGTTTAGATACTGATAATACCGGCGCAATTTCTTCTGAATTTCCTGGTACAGGATCAACTATTTTAGGTTTATTAAGTTCAGATGCAGTCAATCTTAATGGTGGGCTGAATATTGGTATTGGCGATGGTACAGGTAACAGTCGTTTTGGTGTTTTACTCAGAGCGATTGCATCGGATGATGATTCGAACCTGTTATCAACACCGAACCTGGTTATGTTAGATAATGAAGAAGCCGAAATTATTGTCGGTCAAAATGTGCCGTTTATCACTGGTTCACAACAAACAACCGGTGGCTTAGCAAATCCATTCCAAACAATTCAACGTCAGGATGTGGGTTTAACCCTAAAAGTGAAGCCGCAAATCAACGAAGGCGATGCATTAAAACTTGATATCACCCAAGAAATTTCTAGTGTTGTACCGGACAATACTAACGTGACCTCTTCGGACATTATTACAAATAAACGTTCAATCAAAACCTCAGTGCTTGTTAATGATGGTGAAATTATTGTACTGGGTGGTTTGATGTCAGATGACTTAACAGAAGGCGTTTCCAAAGTGCCTGTGTTGGGTGATGTGCCTGTCGTTGGTAATCTTTTCCGTAGTCGCACTACACGTAAAGTGAAAACGAATTTAGTAGTATTCCTTCATCCGGTTATTTTGAAGGATGGAAAAGGCCAAGCACATGCGAGTCGTAAATATAATTACATTCGTAACAAGCAATTATTGGGTAAAGCTGAAGGCGTAAATTTACTTGATGATAGTGTTGCGCCTGTATTGCCAAGCCTAGATAAATTCTTGGAAATTCCACCACCTTATACAAAAGAAGAGCCACAAGTGAACTAGCACTATGTTACCTGATAGCGTTGACGAGGAACTTGATAATAAGGTGACAAGCTTGGTTACACCCGAGCGAATCCCTTTTGGTTATGCCAAACGTCATGGCGTTTTATTGGGTGATATGGAATCTGGTGTCTACAAAGTGTTTTGTCGTGAAGATGTAAAGTCCATTAGTTTGTCTGAATTGCGTCGTCACCTCGCTTGTAAATTTAGTATTGAATTTATTAGCGATGATAGATTTGAAGCACTCTTGCAAAGTGAGTACGAACAAGGCTCCAGTGAAGCTATGAATATCATGGACGACATTGAAGGTAATGACCTATTTAGTGTTGCTCAAGATTTAGCCGAACCTGAAGATCTTATGGAAACAGAGGATGATGCGCCTATCATTCGCCTGATAAACGCATTGCTTACTGAGGCGATTAAAGAAAATGCTTCAGATATCCATATTGAACCTTATGAAAACCGTTTAGTAGTGCGTATGCGAGTTGATGGTGTGCTGCGAGAAGTACTTGAGCCGCAACGTGCCATCGCACCGTTATTGGTCTCACGTATCAAAGTAATGGCAAAACTCGATATTGCAGAAAAGCGTTTACCGCAAGATGGACGTATTTCATTGCGTGTTGCAGGCCGTGCAGTTGATGTGCGTGTTTCAACATTGCCAGCCGGTGGTGGCGAACGTGTGGTCATGCGAATTTTAGATAAACAAGCTGGACGACTTGATCTTGAGCACCTTGGCATGTTGCCGAAAACGCTTAAATTGATAAGCGGTGTTATTCATAAACCACATGGCATTGTTCTCGTAACAGGGCCAACCGGTTCGGGTAAAACGACATCGCTATATGCCATGTTGCAGCGCCTTAATGATAAGCAGCGCAATATTATGACGGTGGAAGATCCTATTGAATATTACATTGATGGCATTAGTCAGACACATGTAAACACAAAAGTTGATCTGACTTTTGCGCGTGGCCTGCGAGCTATTTTACGACAAGATCCCGATGTGGTGATGGTCGGTGAAATCCGTGATTTAGAAACAGCGCAAATAGCGGTGCAATCCAGTTTGACGGGTCACATGGTGTTATCAACATTGCATACCAATACAGCCGTTGGTGCAGTTACACGCTTGCGCGATATGGGTGTTGAGCCTTTCTTATTATCATCGAGTTTAAGTGCAGTGCTTGCACAGCGCTTAGTTCGAAAGCTATGTCCTGACTGTAAACGCCCACATGTCGCACAGGCGAGTGATTGTACTGCGCTTGATATCAAGCTTGAGGATGCGCCTACTATTTACGAACCAGCAGGTTGTGATAGTTGTAACGGCATTGGTTATAAAGGTCGCTTAGGTGTGTATGAGCTTGTTCTTGTCGATGAAACACTACGCGGCATGATTCATGATGGCGCAAGTGAGCAGCAGCTTGAAACCTATGCACGGACTTCAACACCCGGTATTTCAGATGAAGGGCGACGTTTAGTTATTGCAGGTGCAACATCGGTTGAAGAAATCCTGCGTGTAACGCGCGAAGATTAAACCATGAGTGCCTTTGAATACACTGCGCTGGATACTGGCGGTCGTAAACTCAAAGGTGTAATCGAAGGTGATGCACCACGACAGGTGCGGCAACAACTCCGAGATAAAGGACTGACTCCTTTAAGCGTTGATGAAGTCCGTCAACGTAGCCAGCAGGGTGAGAAGAAGGCGTTCAGCCGAGGCATTAGTTCTACCGAATTAGCAGTATTTACAAGGCAATTAGCGACCTTGGTTGGTTCGGGAATGCCGCTTGAAGAAACATTGGATGCGGTTGGTAAACAAACAGAAAATGCGCGCATGCAAAGCACTATTGTTGCGGTGCGATCACGAATTAAAGAAGGTCACTCTTTAGCAGATGCACTAGCCGACTTTCCTGCCATATTTCATGAGCTATATCGCTCTACGGTCGCTGCTGGCGAACAAACAGGTCACCTTGATGTAGTGTTATCACGCCTGGCGGATTACACCGAAAACCGTCAAATGTTGATTCAGTCGATTAGCCAAGCATTGATCTATCCTGCGGTATTGACCTTTACTGCCTTAGCAGTTGTGATTTTATTATTAGGCTATGTCGTACCTCAGGTAGTGCAGGTTTTCACCGACTTAGGCCAAACATTGCCGTGGCTAACACGTGCTTTAATTACCACCAGTGATATTGTGCGTGGTTATGGCTGGTTGATGGCGCTAGCTGTTGTTGCAGGTATATTCATTTGGCGAAGGGCATTACAGAATGAATCGATCAACCACCGTTATCATGAATGGTTATTAAAATTACCCTTGGTTGCAAAGCTGGTGCGTGGCGTGAATACGGCTCGCTTTGCACGTACCTTCAGTATTTTGACAGCAAGTGGTGTGCCTGTTTTGGAAGGTTTGCGCATTAGTGCCAATGTGATGGGTAACTTGCCTATGCGTAAAGCAGTGCTGGAGGCAGGCTTACGTGTTCGTGAAGGCAGTACAATACAAAAGGCTTTAGAAGTCAGTAATTGTTTTCCACCATTGGTGCTGCATCTTATAGGTAGTGGTGAAAGCAGTGGTAAATTGGAAGATATGCTTGAACGTGCAGCACAAAATCAAGAGAGAGAGCTTGAGAACCGTATTTCAACATTAATGAAAATATTTGAGCCGGCACTGATTTTAGTAATGGGTATTGTTGTACTGGTTATTGTTTTGGCTATTTTGTTGCCGATTTTTGATCTCAATCAGTTAGTAAAATAAAATGAATATGAAGGTGATAAGGGAATGATTAAAAATAATTTTACAAAAAGACGTGAAGCGGGTTTTACGTTGATTGAGGTCATGGTGGTTGTTGTGATCTTGGGTATTCTTGCTGCGGTAGTGGTTTCTAAAGTGGCAGATCGACCTGACGAAGCAAAGTTGGTAAAAGTGAAGCAAGATATTTTAACGTTTGAATCAGCGCTGAATCTTTATAAGCTTGATAATGATGTATATCCAACCACTGACGAAGGTTTAGAAGCATTAGTCACAGAACCTGCAGGTGCGCGTAATTGGAAACAAGGTGGATATGTTGCACGGCTACAAAACGACCCGTGGAATACGCCCTATCAATATTTAAGCCCCGGTGAAAATAATCAAATCGATATTTATTCCTTTGGTGCAGATAAGCAGCCAGGTGGTGAAGGCATTAATGCTGATATTGGTAACTGGAGTAAATAATCGTAATGTATCGGCGTATGCAAGGATTTACGCTGTTGGAATTGCTGATTGTATTAGTGATTCTGGGTATAACATTTAGTTTTGCGATTTTATCATTTGGCCTTAAGAACCCGCAAGATGAGTTAGTGGAACAGGGCGAGCGGCTTGCTGCGCTAATGCAACTGGCTTCTGAAGAATCCATTTTATTGGGTCAAGAACTTGCATTGCAGTTTGATGGTGATGGAAGCTATAAATTTTTAAACCTTAAAGAGGATCGTTGGCTTGATATTGAAAACGATCAAGTATTCCGGCAGCGTAAATTGCCAGAACAGATTTTAGTTGATCTTGATGTTGAAGGTAATGATGCTGAAGAAAACAGCGGTATTAGTGAGCGAGTCTATTTTTTTAGTAGCGGTGAGGCCAGTCCATTTTCTTTAACACTTAATTCTCGTGATACGGATGCAAGCTATCAACTCCAAGGTGATAGTCAGGCGGTCATTCAGCATGGCAGTAAGTAATTCTTCACGTTCCCAATTTATGCAAGGCATGACCTTGATCGAGGTGCTGGTTGCTTTGGTTATTATTGCCGTTGCACTTTCAGCCGCGATTCGTAGTGTTAACTCAGGTGTAGTCAATACTGATTATCTAAAGCAAAAAAGTTTTGCACATTGGATTGCGATGAATGAAGTGGTAGAGCAACAAGAGGAAGAGTTACAGGGCGCCAAAAACGAATGGACAGAAGTAGAAATGGCAGGGCGCAATTGGCATATCAATACCAGGGTGATTGCCACTGAAGACGAGTCAATACTTCGAGTTGAGACCAGGGTTTATCGTGAGCGTAATGAATCTGCGGCGTTGGCAGATGTCATTAGTTTTGTGGGTGCGCAGCCATGATGGATAAAAAATGTTCGCATGGTTTAACATTGATTGAGCTATTAGTTGCTCTGGCTATTTTTTCTATTCTTGCCAGTTTGGCCTATGGTGGATTAAATAGTGTGTTAAACACACGTGAAGCGGTGGAAGCGGAGTCAACACGATTGGCGAATGTTCAGCGCAGCTTTGTACGTTTGGCACGTGATTTTGGGCAAGCATCGCCCCGTCCGATTAGAGATATTCACGGTGAAGTGCAAGCAGCGATGCACACAGGTGCAGATACCTATGATTATATTGTCACTGATTTTATAACAGATAAGAAAACAGAAAAAAAAGCAGAAATATTAATAGAATTTACGGTGGCAGGAAAACGGGTGTTGCCTGGGCAACAACGCAGTTCGTTGCAGCGTGTTGCTTATGCGATGAATGACAAGGAATTGTTACGCTTGAATTGGAATGTGCTAGATAGAGCGCAGGATAGTGAGCCTTATGTCACGATGATATTGTCTGATATTGATAAGGTGTCTTTTCGCTATCTTTCGGGTAATGGCGAGTGGCATGATGTTTGGCCAAATGGTAGTGATTCTTTACAAGCATTGCCTAGAGCAGTCGAGATTCGTTTTGATGTAGAGAAATGGGGAGAGCTGCGTCGAGTCTTTCTTGTGTCATGATAAAAGATAATTACATTGCATCACATCAAACGGGAACAGCATTAGTGACAGCGCTATTGATTGTTGCGCTTGCCAGTGTGATTGCGACGGCAATGTTAAAGCAGCAGCATGTTGATGTTCGTCGTGCAGAAAACATGGTGAAAGGTGATCAAGCGGTTTTATATCTGCGTGCAGGTGAAAATTGGGTCAGACAATTATTGATTAAGGATAGTTTGAAGGGAAAAACAGATACCTTAAATGATAATTGGGCCAAGATTGATAAGGCACTCGACATTGATGGTGGTTTATTAAAAGTAACAGTAGAAGATTTGCAGGGGCGTTTTAACCTTAATAATTTATTAGATAAGGAAGGCCGACCGAGTAAGCCTGATCTTGCAAGGTTCAGAAATTTGCTTGCATTGCTTGAATTAGATCCAGAACTGGTTCAGCCCGTGGTCGACTGGATTGATGCTGATATCAATATCAGCTTGCCTACAGGTGCAGAAGATCAAGAATATTTAGCATTAGAGCAACCTTACCGCGCCGCTAATGGGCCATTTGTAAGCAGCAGTGAGCTGATGTTGGTTAAAGGTATTAATCGAACGGTTTTTGATAAGTTGGCTCCTTATATTACAGCGTTGCCAGAACGGGTGGATGTTAATGTAAACACTAGCCATATTCCGGTGTTGGCCGCAGTGCTTGATACAAGTCTTGCGGAGGCAGAAGAGCTTGTAAATAACCGACCGCAACAGGGGTATCAAGATATAACCGAGTTTCGTGGCGAGCAGGCTTTAACCGGTAAAAAAGTTGAAGGTATTAGTGTTGAGAGTCAATTTTTTATGGCGCGGGTAATTGTAGGTTTAGGTCGCTATAATGCGACTCAAGATAGTGTTATTGCACGAGATAATAAAGAGGGATCGCTGCCAATCGTTATTCAACGCAGTCGAGCAAAATTATAAAAATGCAGCAACTATATATTCATTTAAACCAAAAAAACGCGAGTTGGGCAATTTGTGCTGAGCCAGATTGTTTGCCTGAGCAAATTGAATCGGGTGACTTGGCGCATTTACGTGTGCCAGAAGGTGACACGAATATTATTGTCTTTGTACCAACGATTGACGTGGTTTTGGCGTCAGCAACTGTTCCGGCAAAGAGCGGTCAACGATTGGCTCAGGCAGTGCCGTATGCCCTCGAAGAACAGTTGATTGATGATATTGAGTCGCTGCATGTTGCGATAGGCCGGCAAGATAGTGGCGGTAACGTGCCTACCGCGGTTGTTTCACAAAAGACCATGCAGCACTGGTTAACTCGCCTCAAAGAAAACAATATAGAACCCGATGTGATTTTACCGGATGCCTTGGCATTAGAACGTGTTAATGGTGATTGGTCTGCTTTGCAGCTAGATGGCGATATCGTTTGTGTACGAAGTGGTGCAGAAACAGGTTTTGCTTGCGATGCGGACAACTTAGCAGTTGTCGCATCATCGCACGCAAGTGAATGTGCAGCCGATCCAAGCAATCTACAATTTATTAATTGTAGCGAAACAGAGAAGGGTGATGTTGCCGAGCAATTTAAGAAAGTATTTTCAATACCTGTTGATACGCAATCGTGTAATGGTGATGCCTTAGCTGCTTTAATTAGTGGTTACAAACCAACTCAGGGTATTAATTTATTACAAGGTAATTTTGTTCGTGAGTCACGTTGGCTTCGAGGTAAGAAGCGTTGGTTATCAGCGATGATTATTCTCATGGCATGGGTGGTATTACAGTTTGCTATGAGCATATATCAGGTGCAACAGCTTTCAGCTATTGAAGCTGGCTATAAAGAGAAGATTGTACAAGTTTTCAAACAAACTTTTCCAAAGGTTAAGCGGGTAAATGATCCTCAAAAACAAATGGCAATTAAGCTAAAGTCCTTACGTAAAGCACCTTCATTAGCTGGTGAGGGTTACCTGAACTTAATGGAAAAAATTAGTAAAGTATTTATTAAAGTTCCTAATGTTGAAATTAAAACATTAAGTTTTAAAAATGCGGTAGTTGATATCAAACTGCAAGTAAATGATTTGCAGAAGCTTGAAAATCTTAAAGAGTCGCTACTAAAAGATTCAGGTCTGGAGGTTGACGTAAAATCAACTTCACAACGAAAGGGTAAATTACTAAGTTATATTCAGGTTAGGAGTCGCCAATGAGCTCTTTAATGGAAAGTATTCAGAGGCCATTGAGGCGCCTTAATCCACGCGAGCGTATTATTGTTGTCGGTGGCGCAGTATCATTATTAATAATGGTCATCTATTTATTCGTATGGGAACCCTTACTTGAGAAACAGGTGGCATTGAATGCATCGATTAAATCACAACAAGATGTGCATCAATGGATGTTGAAATCAGCAGCAGAAGTCCGTCTGCTAAAAGGCTCAGGAAAACAAAAGACGCTGAGCTCAAGTGCAATGCAAAGTGTGATTAATCGAACCGCAAAATCAGCATTACCGGGTGCGTTAATTAAACGTATTGAAAAGAATAGGCAGCAAGGTGTTCAGGTCTGGATTGAGCAAGTTGCCTTTGATGATATGATGAAATGGCTAGGTGGTTTGCAACAAAAAAATGGCATTCAAGTTGCTTCTTTAATAAGTGAGCGAACTAATCAAATTGGTCGGGTGAATATTAGGTTAGTACTTAAGGCAGGTTAGTATGCGTGCTGGCTTTTCTGCAATCAGTTTTTTTTTAATTATTATTGTTATCACGATAGTTTATAAACTTCCCGCTAAATTTATTTATAATAAACTCCCGCCTAATCATGCGGTTCAATTAACAGGTATTTCAGGTTCAATTTGGTCTGGGCATATTGATGCTGTTAGTACCCAACAGTTAACATTTAATAATGTAGATTGGACGCTTTCAATATGGCGCTTATTGTTTGGGGAGGCAGAGATACAATGGCAGATTCAAGATTCTTCTATCGAATTGCAAGGCGAGCTGATGTTATCTCGGCCAAATATACATTTTGCTAATATCAGTGGCCACATAGATATGCTGGCGTTAGCAGAGAGGTTGCCACCTCAGGATTTTTTATTGGGTGGGCAGGTGGATATAGATATTTCTGAAATCGGATACAAAAATACTGGTTGGCATAGTGCCTCTGGACAGATTGTGTGGAAATCGGCACGTATATTATCACCTGATGACATAGAGTTTGGTGGGTTTAAGGCTGATTTGTCAAACAAGGCTGGTCGTTTGGTTGCACAGGTAAATGATACTGGTGGCGCAGTGCAGTTGTCGGGTAATAGTTCGATTTCACCACGAGGTGTGTATGACTATGTGGTAGAGGTAGGTATACGTGATACCAGCGTACCACGGTTACTAGATGCCTTTAATTATCTGGAAAAGCATGATGAAAATGGTTTGGCAAAACTCCGAGGTAATGGCCGGTTATTTTAATTATTACGTTTCTTCTGAAGAATCAGCACCATAAATAGCCAACACTTCTTGTAAACGTTCAGGTGATACGGGTTTACTTAAAAATTCATTCATCCCTGCATTGAGGCAGCGTAATCTATCATCCTCTGACACATTTGCAGTTAACGCTATAATAGGCACTTTCTTTTTATTATTTCCGGATAGCGCCTCTTCTTCACGCCATTTCTTTGTTGCCTCAATGCCATCCATAATTGGCATATGCATATCCATAAAGACAATATCATAGTGATTGCTACAGAGAATTTGATAAGCAAGTTCACCATTGCCAACAACATCGATCTTATGACCAGACTGCTTCAGCATAGTGGACATAAAAAGGACATTAATCTCACTGTCCTCAGCAAGTAAGACTTGTAGTTCGCTGGGAGGGGATAAATGAGTCGGTTTTGTTTCATCTTTATTAATAGTTTCAGATATTTCAGAAAGAACTGCGGACTCTAATGGGATCTCAAACCAAAATGTACTACCTTCGCCAACAATGCTACGCGCACCTATATTGCCGTTCATTAATTTTACGAGCTCACGAGCAATCGTTGTGCCTAAACCTGTACCACCAAAGCGTCGAGTCGTTGATGAATCAGCTTGTGTAAAGCCATCAAAGATATGTTTTAAATGTTCTTGTTCTATACCAATACCAGTGTCTATAACTTCAAAATAGATATTAGAATGGTGTTTACTAACGTGTATTTTTACTTCACCCGTTTCGGTGAACTTAATCGCATTACCGGCAAGATTTAAAATTATTTGGCATAGTCGGAATGAATCACCTTGTAATGTTTTTGGTAGATCCTCAGAAATAGTGTAGCTAAATTTAATACCGTTTTGCTGTGCCATTGGGCTAAGCATCATATCAATTTCTTTTAGGCTATCCTCAATATTATAAGGTCGTGCTTCTAGGGTTAGTTTCCCCGCTTCGATCTTAGAAAAATCGAGTATGTCATTAATTAACATGTGTAAACGACTTGTGGAGGTGGATAGACCTTCTACATAAATTTTTTGTTCTTTGTTTAACTCGGTTGTTTTGAGAAGATTAATCATGCCTACCGCACCACTCATTGGCGTGCGAATCTCATGACTCATGGTCGCAAGGAAACGGCTTTTTGCTTCATTAGCTGCATCAGCATCTTGTTTTGCGCGTTGAATTGTTTTTAGCATCGCATCTAAATATAAGGGAAGCACAAATAGCGCAATTAATTTAAAAGAGCTTTCTAATGCATGGTCAAAAAATAATGGGTCTATAAAACAAAGAAAAGAATATGAAACAATACTCATGAATGATGCAGCTAACAAATAAGGACGACCGAATCGGCCGCCTTGGCTTATAAATATGAGTATGTAAATTAGATAAAAAGGACTATCTGATAAGCCAACAAAAAAACTCGAAATAGTTACATAGAGGATATCGATAAAATTAACGATATAACGCCGAGGAATATTGCCAGGGCGTTTTAAGATCCAAATAAAAACACCAATTGAATACAACATAAAAGTTGCTAGCATCACTGTGAAGCCGTAGGTCGATATAGTGAAATAACCTACGATGGTGCCTATGCCAAGATAAAAGCTCATGAAGATGCCGATAGCAACACGAACAAAACCTGCTTTGTAATCTTGATCGTTTTTAAATGCCAGTGGCATTAAAATATTCGAGAGCTCTTTTATTAGCATTGTTCTACTCAACTATGGTTGATAGGCATAATGTCACTGAAATTATTAATCGCATTAAACTCTTCGACGTCTTTCTCTATTGCCTTGCTGTCGGGTCTTCGTACAGCAAGTAAATTTTTTATTCCATATTGTTTAGCCGAACGTAATACAGGCAAGCTATCATCAACAAGCAGGGTTGTGGATTTGTCAAACGGTTCGGTTAATTGTAATTTTTCCCAGAACGCTGGCTCTTCCTTTGGCAGGCCAATATCATGAGCACAAACGATGGAATCAAAACTATCTGCTAATTGGGTGCGCTGCATTTTTAGAGATAGGCTTTTACTATGCGCATTGGTTACTAGGGCAATATGTTTTTTGCAATCACGTGCTGCGGATAAAAAATCCGTAACGTGCGGATGAATACTAATTAGATGATCGACCTCACGTTTTAATTCAGCAATGTCCATGCCCAACTCTTGACTCCAATAGTCAACACAATACCACTCCATCTTGCCTTCCATCGACTGGAAACGCGGGAATAAATGTTCTCGAGCCGCTTCTAATTCGAGGCCATTATATTGTGCGAATCTCATAGGCATATGTTCGCGCCAGAAGTGATTATCGAAATGGAGATCCAGCAAGGTGCCATCCATATCGAGGAAAAGGGTTGTGATGGTATTCCAGTTAATCATACATCTCATACTATTTGTTGCTGTGCCGATACACTTTAACAGAGTCGAGGGTGACATTGAGCCCTTATTGACTATATTTAAGCTATGGACTGCCTTAAATAAGGTGTGCAATGGAGGTGAAAGATGTTAATACGTAATCTTGTCATATCGATAATATCCTTGTTTTTTCTCGGGTTAAGCACGCATATCCCAGCGCAACAGTTGACGCCTGAACAGATGGAGGAGTGGCTATTTGATGATAGCGACTCGCTCGCCATTGATGAGGTCAATGAAGGTGAGCTTGCCTTTGTTGCCAAAGAAGGAAATAGAGATGTCCATCACCATCACAACAAGATGCTTATCACTAACAGCAGCCTAGATGATGGCTGGGTAAAAATGGAACAGTGCCACCGAAACTTGGACGTCGTTCCATTGGCACAAATTTTATTTAGCAAATCGAGATCGCGTAACTTATCTGTTTCACGTATTGAAAATATTGGTAAGGCATGGGTAGAAGGTAATTCAGTTCAATTGGAAGATATTGATAAGCAAGCTGTGCTTTGTGTTAAAGCTGAAACAAGATCGTTGGTTTACAACGGCGACGGTACTTATAGCCTTCGTAGCGGCCCATTTATGAGGCGTTTCTTGGATGGTTATTATCCTATGCAAGTTAGTATGGATGTTGAAATCAATGTTAAACGTTTGCGGTATTTTGAAACAACACCTGCACCACAGGATGGCTTGAAAGTTTGGCGTAGTGCGGGTGCGGTGCATTTTAATGCTTGGTTTGAGGGTCGTTTGAATACAGATATCCGATTCCATGATCTTGTTATTGGTGATCCCATCGCTAAACGTCAATCTAATGGTAGAATAGCTAGAACCAAAGCGAAGTAAGTTTCGCACAGCTGTTTTACTTAGAAAGGCGGTAGAGATTGGGATGGGTAATAAACCTGAGATTTTGCATACCAAAACCTTAGCCAAGACTCGTTTGTTTCATATTGAACAATTGGATTTGCGCTTCTCAAATGGTGTTGAAGTGCAATATGAGCGATTGTGTAGTTCGGCAAGCGGTGCGGTATTGATTGTGCCCATGCTAGATGATGAGACGGTTTTGCTGATCAGAGAATATGCAGCTGGTGTGGATCGGTATGAATTGTCTTTGCCTAAAGGCCGAATCGAGAAAGGTGAAGAAGTCTTACCTGCGGCTAATCGAGAAATAATGGAAGAAATTGGTTACGCTGCGAAAAATATCACACATTTATCCTCACTGACGGTTGCCCCTGGTTATTTAAGTTCCATCACACATATTGTGTTAGCCCAGGATCTTTACCCTGAGCAGCGTGAGGGTGATGAACCGGAAGCCTTAGAAGTAGTGGAGTGGAAATTATCAAACTTACCCGCTTTGCTTGAGCACCCTGAATGCACCGAAGCAAGAAGCATAGCGGCTTTATTCATGGCCAAAGAACATTTAGCTGGAGTGTAGTGAGCGTGCTCGAGGTTGACGATAAATTATTGAATCAAATTATCACTTTGGCAGAACAAGCCGGTGAGAAAATTCTTGAGATCTATGAAACGGATTATGCGATAGAACATAAAGAAGATGAAACGCCGTTAACCGAAGCTGATATGGCAGCACATCATTTTATTGAGGCAGGCTTGAGGGCGCTCACACCAGAGATACCAATTTTATCGGAAGAATCAGCTGGTATTCCATTTGAAACACGCCAGCAGTGGCAGCGTTATTGGCTAGTTGATCCGCTCGATGGTACGCGTGAATTTATTAAACGTAACGGTGAGTTTTCAGTCAATATCGCCTTGGTTGAAGAAGGCGAAGCGACCCTCGGTGTGGTTTATGCCCCTGTGATGCGCACCTCTTATTACGCGCGACGTGGTGCAGGTGCATTTAAACAGGAGCCGGGCAGACAGGCTGTTGCGATGCAATGCCACAAACCAGCACGAGATAAAGTCATTGTTGCAGGTAGCCGCTCACATCGAGGCGCATCATTAAATGCCTTTTTGGTAAAACTTAATGACTACGACATTATCAGCATGGGTAGTGCCTTAAAGTCATGTCTTGTGGCAGAAGGGGTTGTCGATGTTTATCCGCGATTAGGGCCTACTTCGGAATGGGATACAGCAGCGGCACAATGTGTTGTTGAAGAAGCAGGTGGGCGACTGACGGATACAAATATGAAGGTTTTGCGTTATAACACCAAGGATTCCTTACTAAATCCACATTTCTTTGTATCAGGTGATCCAGAACGAGACTGGTCAGTCTATTTGGATAACGAAATTAATTAACTTTTGCGTGTGTCGTAGACCGACATAATGGATTTGAGCTCGCTAAGCACGATGGCATGCTCATCTTGAGTGAGATCCTGTAATTGAGCAGGTGTTGAGCCCATTTCCATGCTGCTGATGGTGGCACGAACCGCATCACAGCCATTAGCACAAAGGGCTTCGATACATTGATTGACCTTGAGTTTATCCATAAAAAAATAATAAATTCAGAAGGTTATAAAATAAGGAAGTATGAAAAATGGTGGCCGGAGGTGGAATCGAACCACCGACACGGGGATTTTCAATCCCCTGCTCTACCGACTGAGCTATCCGGCCAATTATTTCTAAAGTCATTTACTCGGCCGTTAAGGCGGTTTTGACTTTTCGACCCAAGAGTCGAGCGCCGTATTAGACGCGATAGACCCGCTTTCGTCAAGGGATAGCTTAGAAAAAGGCCTTACATCTTATAGGTTGCCTATGAGCCCGACATGCCATACGGTGTTGCCGATTGTATAAATGAGTTTGGAATAGCACATGTCAGAAGAGTTGAAAGAAACCTACCGCCTTGTTGAGACGGGTTTGCAGGAAAAGCATGAAGATGGCACGACAAGCTGTCATTTATGCCTATGGAAATGCAAGCTGAAGCACGGACAGCGCGGTTTCTGCCAAGCGCATGTGAATCGGCACGGCACCTTATATAACCTCTCATACGGGGTTATATCGGCGATTGATATTGGTCCCATTGAAGACAAGCCGGTGAAGCATTATCAACCTGGCACGAAAGTGATGTCGATAGGCAGCTATGGCTGCAATTTCCGTTGTGGAGGTTGCCATAATTTGGATATTTCTTGGGGTGTGACCGCCTTGGACGATCTGGCAAAAGGCCAATCAACGGCAGCGTGGGTACCACCACAGGATTTAGTGGCTGCGGCACTGCGGCATGGTGTGCAGGGGATTGCATTTACCTATTCAGAGCCTGCAGTCTGGCTTGAATATGTTATTGACGTATCACGGCTTGCTCACGAGGCTGGGCTTTATACAGTGTATGTCTCGAATAGCTTTGTAACTGATGAGGCGCTTGAACTAATGGCGCCGTATGTGGATGTGTTGTGCTCTGATATAAAGAGTCTCAGCGATGATTTTTATCATGATATTTGTCCTACCGCAAAAGTTGAACAGGTATTGGGTTCGATAAAAAAAGCGCAACAGTTAGGGATCCATGTTGAGACGCGCACCAATATTATTCCAACTAAAAATGATGACATTAACGAGTTGCGCAATATTGCTCAATGGATAGCAGACAATCTAGGCAAGGATAGTCCTTGGCATATCACACGATTCTTTCCTGCCTATAAACTATCTGATCTTCCGCCAACACCATCCGATATTATGCAGGAGGCGTATAAGGCCGCCCAGGAGGTTGGTTTACAAAATAGTTATGTTTACGATGACAAAGGTTGTGACTGTGCAGAGACCAATATGCCAGTTACGGAATACCTTGAAGGCGATCCAGACACAATCAATGCGACTTTGCAGTGTTCCGCAAGTTGCTGTGGTGATGAAGGCATTTTACTCAAAAAATATGAATCAGATAGTTTAAAAGAATAGAGTAAAATATAGTGTAGAATCATTGTAGAAGCGTAAGATGATGGACAAGGTTATTACTAAAGGATTAGGGGGTAATATGATAAATAAAATACGTGTAATAGTGATTTGTAGCCTACTCTTAGGTTTATTCGGTTGTGCAACGTCAACGATTGAAGGTGACGGACAAAAAACAACCAAGTCAGTATCGGGCACACATACGGTGCATGGATCATTTTATAATTTTAAATGGTCTGAACCACCCGCGACAAAATGTGAAAATGGGCGAAACCTATATCGTGTCCGCAGTCATACCAATGCCTTATATTCCATAGCTTCCATTCTTTCAATTGGTTTATATGTGCCACAAACAATGGAGTGGTGGTGCGATGGTACACCTAAGCAAGAAGTCAAAGAGGAAGTTTATCACCCAGCCCCTTAACGCTATTTATAAGGAGATAATAACATGGCGAATCGAAACTTAATTATCGGTTGTGATGGCACGTGGAATGATCTTAATGAATCTGCACGAACCAACGTAGCTAAATTATTAGATGCCTGTGTGGCAAAAGATCAAGTAACCCATTATGAAGAAGGTGTTGGCACAGCGCACTGGGAAGCCTTACCGGGTGGTATTTATGGTAAAGGTTTGGATCGACAAATTCTCGGTGCATACCGTTTCCTAAGAAAACGTTTTGCAGATAAAGACTGGACGGTCGAAGAAAATAAGGTGTTTATTTTTGGTTTTAGTCGTGGCTCTTATGCGGCGCGTCGATTAGCAGGGCTCATTGCATTATGCGGTGTTCCTAAAAAGGCCGCTGATGTTGAAGTTGCATGGGGAATGTATTTAAACGGAGATACGGCAAGTATTGCTGAGTTAAAACAACAACAACGTTTGTTCGACATTTCTATAGAAGTGCTCGGTGTATGGGATACGGTAAAGACAACCACCGATCCTGATTTTAATGATAATAAATTACCAAAATGCGTTGTGGCGGGTTATCACGCAATGGCGATTGATGAAAAAAGAAAGTTCTTTCCCGTGCTGAAATGGAATCAGGAATCACGTGTCACACAAATGTGGTTTTCAGGTGTACATTCCGATGTGGGTGGTGGCTATAAAGAAACAGGCTTATCAGATATTGCCTTACAATGGATGATAGACCATGCCTACAGGCACGGTCTAAGAGTGAAGCTAAGTGCGATGAAAGCCTTAAAGAAAAATCCGCTAGGTACGTTGCATGATTCGTTTGATGGGATCTGGAAGGCCTTTGGCACACGAGTTAGAACCATAGCAAAGTCAGCTAAGGTGCATGGATCTACGAAAAAACGTGTGGCGAAATTGGCAGGTTACAAACCAACTAACTTACCGGACAAGCCGAATTATCAAAGCTAACGAATAATCGGCTTAACTAGCAGGTGGAACATAACCTTCCGGAGTATCACCACCATCACCAAAGAAGAAGCGTTCCATTTGTTCTTCTAAAAACTCACGGCCTTTGGGATCAACAACATTAATACGGTGTTCGTTGATCAGAATGGTTTGCTTACTCATCCATTGTTTCCAACCTGCTTTGGATACGTTCTCAAGAATACGTTGACCAAGGTCACCTGGGTAAGGTGCCTTGTCGAGTGCTTCAGCCTGCTCGCCTAAAATTACACAGTTGACCATGTTTGTCATGCGGTTACTCCAATGTTTGCCTGAATTTCGGCAATCACTTCATTATGTGTATCAAGTAGTTTTTTAACAGGTGCAGCGAAACCGCGTGCATCTGGTTTGCGAGTGTTATACCAGACTGTCTCGGCTTGTTCCATTATTGCCGATGAATCGCCAATTACGCCTGCATATACAGGGGTTATATCAAGGTGAAAATGGCTAAAGGTATGGCGCACTGGATCAGTAATATGGATATTGTTTAATTGTATGGCAAGTTGTTGTGTGCTCCAGTTTAAAATAGCATTAACTTCACTTGCACAGTCCGCTTCAGGAAGGCTCCAAAGCCCACCCCAAATACCGGTAGGTGGCCGCTGTTGGAGTAAAATACGATTCTCAGTATCGCGTAATAACAACATAATAGTATTGCGAACAGGGACTATTCTTTTAGGTTTTGATGTTGGGTAACTCGTGACGGAATTTGTCTCAAGCGCAAGACAGCCTTTCTTTAATGGACAAACGTTACAAAGTGGTTTGCTACGTTTGCAAATAGTCGCGCCTAAATCCATGATCGCCTGAGTGTATTGTGCAGTACGCTTCTTGGGTGTGAGTGCCTCGGCATGCTGCCAAAGTTGTTGCTCAATAGATTTAATGCCAGGCCAGCCCTCAATTGCAAAAAAGCGTGTGAGGACACGTTTTACATTGCCATCTAAAATGGCTAAATGTTGATCATCGCTTAATGCCAGTATGGCACTGGCAGTTGAACGCCCTATACCAGGTAAGGCAATAACATCTTCAAGAACAGTAGGAAATTCCCCATTATGTTCGGTTGCTACCATTATGGCGGTGCGGTGCAGATTGCGTGCGCGTGCGTAGTAACCGAGTCCTGTCCACAGGTGTAATACATCATCAATGTTTGCTGACGCTAAATCGCTTATAGTTGAGAATCTTTCCATAAAACGTTGATAGTATGGGATAACTGTGGCTACCTGCGTTTGTTGCAGCATAATTTCGGAGATCCAAATGCGGTAAGCCGTTTTATTGCTTTGCCAAGGTAAGTCATGGCGACCATGTGCATCATGCCAACGCAATAATGCATTTGAGAAAACCGTGGGTGTCATGGTTGTTGTGCTAACGCTTCAAGACCATCAATAATGGCAAGCGCTTCGTTGCGTAGGCTACGTTCAATAAGTAAAGGCCCGATTAAGGGCGGGATCCAGAAAGATGGTTTTAAATCAGAGTTGAAACTAATGCGAGTGAGACCATTCTCTGGAGTTACTTTCCAGCGAGCATGCGCATAATCTACATCACTCTTATCAGGAAGCGCGGTTGTAATAATGACATTATTGGGTAGCTCTTCCACGTCTTGAACTTGGTTAATTGTTTTGCAAAAGAAAGTAACACAGGCTTTAGTTTTTACGTGCACTCGGTGATCATTATCTGAAAGAGAATAAATAACGCGGCTTTCTTTTATACTGTCACTAAGTTTAGTTAGATTATCGTAGTCAGTCAGTATTTTATAAACACGTGATGCATCGGCATTAATGACAACATTAAGAGAGACAAAATATTGCTTATTGGTGTGCTCAACACGCGCCTCAAGAACATCTCCGGCATAAGACAGATTACTTATTACAAACTGTATAGCAATAAGCATAAATGCTTTTAAAAAAGACATAAACTAAAAAAGCCCTTTAAGTAAGCTCTTTATTTTTTCTTTTTTTTCTTTTTTTTCTCGTTTTTTCCGTTCTTCACGTGTTTCAGGTTTTGTCTGACTTGGAGGTGTAGTTGATTCTACAGGGTTGCTAGATTTCTTTTTCTTCTTTCCGAATAAAGAATCAAGTAATTTCTTTTTCTGTTTTTTTTCTATTACACGCCCAATGGTACGTAACCAATCGATATTATACGATGGACTGGCCAAGTTGCCATTTAAATTAATACGTAATGGAACGCCAATTAATGATTCGTCCATGCCAACTAAGTTAACAATCTCTTTGTTAATTGATGTTCGTATCGTGTAATCAAGCGTGTTGTTAATGATATTGATAGAACCTTTACCTTTTATGCTAGGTAAGGCAGATTGAATTAACAAATCCTTGCTGTGCATAATGCCGTTTTTAACTTGAAAGCTGACATTCATATTCGTAAAAGGGGTTTCATTGATCGTATCTGTGGTGTTTGTTTTTTTGTTTTTATATTGTGCGTAGGTATCACGAATGATACTAATGACATCAATACCTTTTAAAGCGCCTTGGGATAGCGATATTTTAACTTCACCGTTAAGCGTCTTTTTAAGCGCGGCGATTGATTGGCCGCGCGTTGTTAATACAGCGGATACATTACCCGTGCCTGAAAGGGCATCTTTACCGGTAATGATCTTGATAACTGGGTTAATATCAACATTGCTTAGGTTTTCATTCACTGAAATAACAGGGATGTTGCCATTTTTGCGTCGTGCATCAATATTAATATTGCCAAGATATTTCCCTTTGTAGGCATTCCCTTTTATGGGTGCGATCTTTAACAGGCCTTTTTGCTGTTTTATTTTGACATCAATATCATCAATCTGTAATCGATTCATAATGAGTTGGCCGGCATTAATGTTGCCAGACATATCAAAGCTACGCAGTAGTTCAACAGGGAATAATGGTGTTGGTTTAGCGGCAGCAACGGCAATGGGAATAATTCTGAACTGGCTTGTTTTTGTTGTGTTATCAGGTAAATAACGGTCAAGATCAATGCGATCAAGATTTAAAGTGTAGTTAATACTTTTTCTTGTTGAGTTAGTAATATCAACATTTCCCTTAATAAGACTATCATCAAGAATAAGGTTAAGTTTACTTAGTTTAATCTTGTTTAAAGAACCGCTGATATTGGTATCAAATGCAGCTTGAGAGAGCGCATTGGTATTAGCCATTGGTGGAATGGCAATATCTAATTTTTTAAGTAATTTTTGTGGGCTAAATGTCGCTACTTTAATTTTTCCGGAGATTGCTGGATTATTAGCAAATATTTTTTTTAGATTTATATTTCCTTTTACTGTGAGCGGGTTGCTGACTAAATTTAAATCAGATAACGCAAGTGTCTGGTTAATGAGATTGGCCGCAATACGTGCATTTAATGTGGCGGTCAGTTTTCCTGCTGGAAGTGCTTTACCTTTTAGATCGACATAGATGCGACTGTCGTTGAGTTGGTAGGTTCCGGCAAATGGATTGGCTTGTAGTTCGGTATCAAGTGACAGTGCACCTTGAACGGCAGGCTGTTGAGCAGCAAGTTTGGTTTCTAGTTTAATGTCCATTGGCGCGCCAAGCTCAAGTTTGCCCGTTTTTAGGGATAAATCAGTAAGGCTTATATCTTGTTTGGCCTGTGCATCGCGAAAACGAACATTGGCATTTTCAATAATGATGCCACCAATAGCAAGTGCAGCGAGTTTAGGAGTATCTTTTGATGCGCTGTCTTGCTTTGGTTGTCCTGAGAGATCAGACCAGTTATCTTTGCCATTTTTATGGCGTTCTAATTGAAGATTAAGGCCGTTTAATACGAGTGAATCCATTTTTACTTCATTGCGCAGGAGTGGTAGTAATTCAACTCTAATTTGTGCAGAGTCAATAAGTGCGAATTCACCGTTATTAAAACCTTGTCGATTGCCTAAAGATAACTTTCCTGTGCGTACGCCAAGCCAGGGGAAGATACTGAGTTCGAGATCACCTGATATGGTTAGTTTCCGGCCGGTTGATTTCTCAACTGTTTCAGAGATTTCATCTTTAAAATCATTTGGGTCAAGAAAGAAGGGCGCGGCAATAATGATAGCGAACAATATAAAAATAACGCTGAATGTGATTTTAATGAAGCGCATATGTGGCGTCCTTGTATAGTGATTTTTAAGACATCGCTTTAAATTGTTAGCATAGCAAAAAAATCATTACTATTCCTGTGCTGGCTGCATGAGATAAAGTAAATAGCATTAGAAAAGTTCGATGTCGTCAGCCTCTGGCGCACTATCGATTAAATGTCCAGTGTTGATAAGTTGTTCAAAACTATTGACTTGGTTTCGACCATTTTCTTTTGAAAAATACAGAGCTTGATCTGCGCGACTAATTAATTCGGCGCGACTGGATTTTGGGTTGAGTTGGGTCAAGCCAATGCTCACTGTGACGGTTCCAATTTGCGGAAACGCATGGTTTTCGATGTTCTTTCTAAATCGTTCAAGGACAACGGTGGCGGTATTAAGCTCGATATCTCGTAAGAAAATGGCAAATTCCTCACCACCATAACGAAACAGTATGTCATCATGACGGAAGGTTTCTTCCATGATGTTAGCAAATAATATAAGAACCTCATCACCATAAAGATGACCAAAATCATCATTTATTTTTTTGAAAAAATCTATATCAAAGATTGCAAAGCAGCAGGCAGGATTATTTTCTTCACTGCGTCTGTGCCGTGAATCAACTATACCGGTGATTCTTTCTTCGAAAGAATGTCTATTAAGTAAACCTGTTAGAGCATCGTGATTATTGCTATCTAATAATATTTGCTGATTGCTGAATAAAGTGGTTAGATTTTCTAGTCTTTTTAACTGTGATGATAAAGACTCACCCTTTAGTAAAATAATTTGTGTGATTTTACCAAGGCTGATTACAGGATAAATGAAGTTTGACTCATCTTTAATATATAAAGTTTTACGTGCGGCAATGCATCTATATAGGTTTTTATTATGGGATGCATCGTCTGGGTCAACCAATAAACCATTGTTTACTGTATAAAGCTTCAGTTGGCACTCAGGGAAAGTACTCTCTAAAATTTCTAGAAATGCATTAAGTAATCTTTCTTTGTCATGTTGTTCTACCAGAGTAATAGCAATTGCAAAGCATTTTTCTTCTGTTAATGACATTTAGGAATAAATTTTTTCTATATTTTTAGCATTGAGCTCAATAACTTTATTGCGTTTTACTTTTAATGTAGGTGTCATGAGTCCATTTTCTACAGTCCATTGTTCTAATGTTACTGAAACACGGCGTATTTTTGCATAGCTTGGAAATTCGTGAAGGGCTTTTCTCATTAGATTTATAATATGACTGTGTATCCGTGAGTCATCTAAACTTTCTTTTTGATAAGGGTCGATGACAAAATTATTTGCCAGCTTAATCCACTCATCACTGTTTAGTACAACCAGTGCGCTGAGAAAAGATTGCCCCTCACCAATGACCATTACTTGCTCAATCAATGGATCGATAGCAATTGCTGATTCCATATCTGTTGGTGGTACTTTTTCGCCATTTGAGAGAATTAAAATATCTTTGAGACGACCCGTGATATAAATATGGTTATTTTCTATACGCGCCTGATCTCCTGTATGTACCCAGCCGTCGGAACCAATGACGTCTGCTGTTGCAGCATGATTGTTCCAGTAACCCAGCATCATACCCGGTGTTTTTACTTGCAATTCATCGTTTTCACCAATACGTACCTCAATCCCCTTGATGGGCACACCGACACTAGCAGGCTCGTTATCATCAATCGGGTTAGAGCAAATCACTGGGCTTGTTTCAGTGAGTCCATAACCTTGTGTCAGGTTAAGGCCAAGACCAATCATCACTCTAGCAACAGGCAATGGTAATGCGGCACCACCACTCACGGTAAGTCGCATTCTCCCACCTAACCGCTGACAAAATGTTCTTATGACCAGTGGTTTGAGTAGCATAAGTAAAGGCGCGTAAAGAAGTGGTTTAAGCCAACTGCCTCTTCCTTGGTGGCGGTTAAATTTCCACCAACCTAATGTGACAGTGAGATTGAACAGGCTACGTGCGATGAACGATTTCTTTTGCAGTTGTTGCATCATGCGGCTATGTATCCGTTCAAAAATACGAGGCACGGCGACCATAACAGTTGGCCTTATTTGTTGCATATCATCACCGAGCAGTGCAATAGAGCGAGAATAAGCAACTGTAGCCCCCGCCATAATGGGCATAAAATGACCAACGGTGCGTTCGAAGGTATGCGATAACGGCAGGAACGACAAAAAGAGATCATCGGTGTAAACTGCAAATGACAACAAAATTGAATTTGAGGTAGTTAAGATATTTTTGTGACTTAGCATGACCCCTTTAGGGCGACCCGTTGTACCCGAGGTATAGACAATCGTGGCAAGCTCATGAGCTTGGCGATCATGTGACTGTAACTCACCTTCGTCATCGGTGAGCCAATTTTCTGCAATATGAACTTGTTCGGTTTCTTCAATATTTTTTGCTTCGGCATCAACGGGAACGATGATGACATTGTGGAGTGACTTAACTTCTTCACAAGCAGATTGTATACGTCTCCACATAGCATCATTGGCAATAAGCATTTGTGATGCAGAATCATTGAGGATAAAGGCGATATTGTCAGGACGATCATCACAATAAAGTGGCACGATCACGAGTCCCATACCCATTGCCGCCTGCTCAGCAATGACCCAGTCCACGCCATTTCTTAACAATAATGCAACACGGTCGCCTGGTCGTAATTCTGTTTTAGCAATAGCTTGTTGCCAACGGATAACTTGCGCTGCGACGTCTTGCCAGCTGAAATCTTGCCAGCTAGAAGTAGACTTATTGAACTGTCGGTACGCCATTTTGTCAGCGCTGCGTTGGACACGTGTCCTGAACAATCCATCGAGCGTTCCAGCTGATTCGGCGGTAATGATATCTTCGCTATAAGGCATATCTTCCCCTCTATCCCTGATTCTTGTTATTTTGTTATTTTCTCATTGTATAATGCTTAGTATGATTTTGCATTGACCATCATAGGTGCCTGCCAGTAGGCTATACAGATGAATATTACTCTTAATGGTGAACAGCACGAAATTCCCGATGCCTGTACGGCAGCTGGGTTGGTGGAATTCTTACAATTGGGTGACCGGCGTATTGCGATGGAGGTCAATCTGGAGATTGTGCCGAGTGGCATTTATGCTAGTCATGAACTGCAAGATGGCGATCGTGTCGAGATTGTCCATGCGATTGGTGGTGGTTAGCCAGCCACTGTTATACTCCCCCTTCAAATAAGTATTGGCTGGAGTGATCCAGGCCGTTTTAACTCGATTTTCAGGAATAGATATGACGCAGACAAATGATCAGCCCCTTATTATTGCGGGTGTTGAGTACCAATCCCGCCTTTTAGTGGGCACAGGTAAATACAAGGATATGGATGAAACGCGCCTGGCGACGGAGGCCAGTGGTGCAGAGATCGTCACCGTTGCGATTCGTCGAAGTAATATCGGACAGAACCCCGATGAGCCAAACTTGCTCGATGCCATACCTTTAGATCGTTATACCTTATTACCAAACACAGCCGGTTGCTACAATACAGAAGATGCCGTACGTACTTGTCGTTTGGCTCGTGAGCTATTAGACGGACATTCCTTGGTTAAACTTGAAGTGCTTGGAGATGAGAAGACCTTGTTTCCAGATATTATCCAAACACTTGAGGCGGCTGAAATACTCATCAAAGACGGTTTTCAGGTCATGGTTTATACCAATGATGATCCTATTATCGCCAAACGCTTGGAAGAGCTAGGTTGTGTTGCTGTCATGCCACTGGCTGCACCGATTGGCTCTGGTCTCGGTATTCAAAACCCGAACAATATTCGCACCATCGTAGAAAATGCCAATGTGCCTATTTTAGTTGATGCGGGCGTGGGTACGGCATCTGATGCAGCTGCAGCAATGGAGCTGGGTTGTGATGGTGTATTAATGAACACCGCGATTGCGGGTGCTAAAGAACCTATCTTAATGGCATCAGCAATGAAAAAAGGTATTGAGGCAGGACGTGAAGCCTATCTTGCCGGGCGTATACCACGTAAACGCTTTGCAAGTGCATCATCGCCTATCGATGGAACCTTCTTTTAGTTTTTAAAACGTAAAACGCTTATTCATGCGTTGAGTTTTTAAATGATTGATTCTGAAAAAAAACCGTTTCTGCGAAGAATCCGTAGCTTCGTACGTCGTGAAGGACGCCTAACGCGCGGCCAGCAACGTGGCTTAGAAAAGTTATGGCCAGAATACGGTATTGAGCATGACATTGGTTTGCTTGATCTGGATGCTATTTTTGGTCGAAGCGCACCGCGTGTACTGGAAATAGGTTTTGGTAACGGTGCGTCTTTAGCAGACATGGCACAACAACATCCTGAGTTGGATTTTCTCGGTATTGAAGTGCATCGCCCCGGTGTGGGTAATTTATTGCAAGTGATCGAACGTGATGAATTAACCAATATTCGTGTTATGCAAGAAGATGCGGTTGAAATATTAAAAAATCAGATACCATTTGCCTCATTGGATAAGGTGCAATTATTTTTCCCTGATCCCTGGCATAAAAAGAAACACCATAAACGCCGCATTGTGCAAGCCGATTTTGTTGCGATGCTTAAAGATCGCCTTAAACCAAAGGGTATTTTTCATATGGCGACGGATTGGCAGCATTATGCAGAGCATATGCTTGAAGTAATGAATGCGGCTGAAGGATTTAATAACCTATCTGAAACGGGGGATTATGTTTCTCGCCCAGATTCAAGACCGCTCACTAAATTTGAGCAACGCGGTCATCGTTTAGGTCATAGTGTTTGGGACTTGATGTTTGAAAAAATCGCCTAGCTTCATCGGCTGTCATTGCGAAGGGCGTGAAGTAATCCATGTTTAGTATTCGTTGGTGTTAATACTGTAGGAGATAGTTCGTCATCATCGACATGCTTTTTCCTTCGATGATTTCACTTCAGAATCGCCTTCGGCATTTCATCAAGTGCTTCCTACGCTTCGCTACGGTCGTACATGTAAAATCGAGGCGTCGACATGGCACCTTTATTGACTTACAGCAAATGCCAACGATATTGCTTTAGATGTTAAGAAGCCATACTTAAATATTAATTTTATTCCATGCATCCAGTGCCGCTATTTTATATGCTTCAGCAAGTGTCGGGTAGTTGAATACATTGTCGATGAAGTAATCTAGCGTGCCACCTAAGACGAGGGCAGCTTGGCCAATATGAATGAGTTCAGTTGAGCCTTCACCGATAATGTGAATACCGAGTACGCGCTTGTCATCAATGCTGAATAACATTTTAAGAATGCCTTCATTAAGCCCCATGATTTGTCCACGAGCAGTTTCACGAAGTCGCGCAACACCAATCTCATAAGGTACATCTTTTTTACGCAATTCCTGTTCGGTTGCCCCCACCATGCTGATTTCGGGTACGGCATAAATACCAAACGGAAAATTCTTTGCCATGTTTGTGTTGGTATCATTAAAGGCGTGGCTTGCAGCTAAACGGCCTTGTTCCATTGACGTAGAAGCCAAGCTGGGGAAGCCAATAACATCGCCAGCCGCATAAATGTGCGGTACATTGGTTTGGAAATTCTCATTGACACTAATAAGACGACGTTCATCAACTTCGATACCAGCTTTATCGGGTTGTAATGCCCATGTTGAACCAATTCGACCTGCAGCAAATAGCACCATATCTGCACTGAGGCGTTTGCCACTTTTTGTCGTTACAAGCACATGATCATTGTTACTGGTTTCGATGCAATCGACGTCTTCACCAAGTCGAATAGAAATGCCGCGATCTCGAAGTGAATGGGTTAGTTCATCAACGATCTCATTATCGAGAAAACCAAGCATAGAGTCACGCCCGTCTAATAGCGTAACTTTAGTATCTAAGGTACTAAATATAGAGGCGTACTCAACGCCAATGACGCCCGCACCGACAACAACCAAGCTGCTCGGCATGCGTTTAATTTCAAGAATACCATCGCTATCAAAAACGTGTGTATCATCAAAAGGGATGCCTTCAGGTCGAACAGGGCGGCTGCCAACTGCAATCAAGAAATGACTACTACGAAATGTTTCTACATTGTTGTCATTGTGTTCAACAGAAATCGCGTGTTGATCAATAAAGGTGGCGGTGCCTTCAATAATATCAACACCATTACGGGATAATTGGTTTTGGATAACCTCGGTTTCGTGTTGCAAGGTAATATGCAAGCGTTGCATGAGGTCATCAATTGTCAGGTCATTTTTAAGGCGGTAATTTTGGCCGTATAAACCACGTTGATCCCAGCCACTCAGATACAAAGCAGCTTCGCGCAGGGTTTTGCTGGGTATTGTGCCAGTATGGACTGAAACACCACCTAGCATTGCTTGTCTATCAACAATAGCGGTACGTTTGCCTAATTTAGCGGCTTGAATAGCAGCACGTTGACCCGCGGGGCCACTGCCAATCACTATGAAATCATAGGTTTGCATTTCACGCTCCTTGTTATTGACGCAAAATTAAGTATAGCTGAGACAATATATACTGCTGCTATCGGTAGTTGACTGATTTTCTTTAGAAAACGGTGTGAAATACAGCATCGTGATAACAGCAATGCGTACTATTTACCTTGAAGCCATCAATAAATTGGCTACTATAGATGGCTTAACGTGCATGGAAGCATTGTGGTTGTATAAATTAGAGTCTCTTAAGGGGGAGCTCGATGTCGCTACAACGGTTTTCTTTCATAACAATATTTCTGCTCGGGTTTACTTTACCTGCACATGCTGCTCTTAAAGAACTGCGAGAAGAACTTATTCAATTAAAGCAACAGTATGAAACTACAATTGCTGAAACAGGCAAGATGAGTGAAGCGGCTCATGAAGCACGCACAGAACTGATTGATTATCATATTGATAATAAGGGGTTTCTAAAAGCATTACCCTATCTACGTGATAGTTGGTCATGGGTTGAGCAGGAAGGGATCAAAGGTCGTGAAAAGGGACGAACACGTTATTTATTAGGCAAGTCGTTACGTGTTGCTGGGTATTTTGAAGAGTCATACCCACTATTAAAAAAGGCGTGTGAAAAAACAGTAGAAAAAAAGGGCGAGCAGAGCAGTCCCGCTATTAAACGTTGTATTGATTATGGCATTACTCTTTCACAACTTGGGCGTTATGAGGATGCAATTACGCATCTAAAACAGCAGACTACATATTCAGAAAACTTGTTTGGTGATGAACATGGCAGAACAGCCTATGCCTATATGCAACTGGGTTCAGCCTATCAACGGGTTTCACAAAGCGAAAAAGCTCGTAAATATTTGCGCAGTGCATTTCAAATTTTTGAAAATAAAAAAGGCAGCTCATTTAGGCTGACTAATTTGACTCGTTTTAAATTGGCTAAGGTCTTCCGTGCACAAGGTGATTATGACAGGGCTGAACGTATTCTTCGAAAAGCCTATATTGATTTTGCCTCTAAGAAAAAAAACCAAGATCACCAACTCGCTTTGCATTTGATGTCTTATTTAGGGCGTGTATTAAAAGAACAAGGGCGCTATGTAGAAGCGGAACAATTACTGAAAGAAAGTATTGAAGGAAAAAAAGCCGTACTAGGTGCAGATAGCGACAAAACCATCCAAACCATGCTGACGTTAGCGAATATTTATTTGGATCAGAAAAAATCACAAGAAGCTGAAAAGGTGATGCTGGAGATTGCTAGTGCAGCGAAAAACCTTTCAGACACTTCACATTTTGGTATTCGAAGAAACATTTTTTGGGCGCGCACTTTATTGCAACTAGGTAAATTAGATGAAGCAGAGGCTGCCTACGCTAAAGTAAAAGCAGGTTTGGATTTAAGCAATGAATCGTCTGGTAGAACACTGGCTTATTACATCGGGCTAGGGCGCGTACTATATAGGAAGGGAGAGTTTATAAAAGCAGAACCCTTTTTTACTGAAGCGGTAAAAGTAGCAGAAAACATCTACGGTAAATATAGCCTGAAAACCTCGCATGCTAAAAGTTTTAGCGCACAAAACTACGCTAAGATGAAACAGTTTAATAAGGCTGTCGGCATTTATCGTGAGGTAATGGAAGGTAATGCGGGTTTCCTCGCCAAACGTAAAACATTTTCGAGCAGCGGCCGCGCACAACAAGAAGATGCGGCTCAACGCCATTTGTTTTCTTATATGAAACTCATGGTCAATGCAAAAGTTAAGGGGATTAAAATAGATGCTGAACCTGTGGCTGAGAGTTTCGTGATTGCTGAGGCGTCACGGAGTAAAAGCCTGCAATCTGCGATGCTAGGGCAAACAGCACGTGCTGCCGCACGTAATGAATATTTATCTGATCTTGTTCGGCGTGAACAAGATCTTCGTGTTCAATTAGGCAGTATTGAAGAGCAGCAAATCGAGTTTGTAAAGACAGCTGCGAAAGATGGGCGAAAACAGGGGAGGCAATTAGAAACACAACGTCGCGAATTGGCAAAAGAGCTTCGTAAAATAGGCGAAGAGATGAGTTATCAATATCCTGAATATAATCGTCTTATCAATCCTTCGGCAACATCACTGCCAGAGGTGCAATCGCTATTAACATCAGATGAATTAATGTTGGCCTATTTTGTGCAAAAAGAACGTACATTGATTTGGGCAATTGCTAAGAACAACGCAACCTTACATGTATCAAAACTAGCAGAGAAAGACATTCATGCACGCGTGCAAAAAATTCGTGCAGGTTTAGATGTGTCAGTGGCATCGGTTGGTGATATTCCACCTTATAATTTGAAATTGGCTCATGAACTTTATAGTGAGCTTATTGCCCCAGTTGGTAAGCAGCTAGAAGGGGTTAAGAATTTAATTGTTGTTCCACACAGATCTTTGTTAAGCATGCCATTTGGCGCGTTGGTAACAGAAAAGACAACAACTAAGAAAAATGGCTTGCCATTTTCTGAATATAAAACCGTTCCCTGGTTAGCGAAAAAATATGCCATTAATATTATGCCTTCGGCAACCGCATTGGTGACAATGCGCACTTATTCAAAAAAAGAAAAAGCCGAAGAACCCTTTGTTGGTTTTGGTGATCCGTTATTTGGCGATGATGAAGATGTTATTGATGTTGTGAAAACACGTGGTGTGCGTATTTCACAACGCGCAGCATTTAGTACACGCAGCTTAAATGGATTGCCCAATTTGCCAGAAACACGAGAAGAATTAAAACAAATTGCATTAAGTTTAGGTTCAAATGAGGAAAATATTTATTTAGGTAATAAAGCCAATGAAGATAATGTAAAAGCTGCGAACCTTAAACAGTTTAGAGTTGTTGCATTTGCCACACATGGTTTAGTTGCTGGTGATTTAGATGGCTTAGAGCAACCTGCATTGGCATTGACGCCACCTGAGGAAGCAAGTGAGGAGAATGACGGCTTGTTGCAAATGGGTGAAGTGCTTGGTCTTGGGATGAATGCAGACTGGGTTGTGTTATCGGCATGTAATACGGCATCTGGTGACAAATCACTTGCTAATGAAGGATTGACTGGGTTAACACAGGCTTTCTTTTATGCTGGATCACGTGCTTTATTGGTATCACTTTGGCCTGTTGAATCAACTTCGACTCAACAGCTCACTACCGCAATGTTTAGTGCAGCAATAAAAGATAATCAGCTTGGGCGTGCAGCATCATTACAGCAAGCGCGACTGCGTTTAATTGATGGCTCTGGTTACATGAGTGAAGGCAAGGAACTATTTAGCTATGCGCACCCTATCTTTTGGGCAGCCTTTATTGCAGTAGGGGAAGGAGGGCTTAATTAGAAATTAGTCGTTGCCACTACGTACATCAACGTTGGTTAAGTTATTATCAGCGTCGACATGTATTGAAAATTCAATCGGCTGGCAGCAAACAAAACAATCTTCAATATAGGATTGGTCTCCGGCAGAGGCATCGAGGGTCGTTTCAAACTCTTCACCGCAGTAAGGGCAACTTATCAGACGTGTTTCTATCATGCGGCCTCCGTTAGAAAAAGAGCAACCAGATCATTGAGAAAATGCCAGCCTTGCTCTGTGGGCACAATGCTTGAAAAATCTTGACTAAGTAAGCCACGTTTTTCTGCTTCCTGCAATGCAGGTGTAATGTGGTGAATTGGTAAACCAGTTCGTTCAGAGAATAACACTTTTGAAAAACCGTGTTTGAGTCTTAGCGCATTCATCATAAATTCAAAGGCCGCATCTTCACGGCTTAATACAGATGAACCTGAGATATGTTCGCCAGAAGCCGCAGTTAAGTATTTTTCGGGGTGCTTTTGTTTCCAGCTACGGGTTATGTTTTGTGTTGCTGCACTGGTTATTTTGGCATGTGCCCCTGCGCCAATACCGAGATAATCACCAAATTGCCAGTAGTTGAGATTGTGTTGGCATTGCCTGCCTTGTTTAGCATGCGCAGAGATTTCATAATGAGCAAAGCCTGCATCAGCAAGCAGTACTTCGCATTGTTCTTGCATTGCCCAATTGGTTTCGTCTTCGGGCAATACAGGCGGGCTGTGATGAAATAATGTATTAGGTTCAATCGTGAGTTGGTAGTGAGATATATGGCTGGGTGAGAGGGTGATGGCTTGTTTAACATCATCTAGCGCAGACGGTAGTGATTGTCCAGGTAAGCCAAACATAAGATCAAGATTGAAGTTATCAAACCCCACAGCATGTGCTGCCTCTGCGGCATTAATCGCATCTTGGCGATTATGGATGCGACCTAATTTTTCGAGATATTTATCTTCAAAACTTTGGCAGCCAATTGATAGGCGGTTTATTCCGATATCACGAAACTCAGAAAATTTTCCCGTTTCGATGGCACCTGGATTAGCTTCAAGGGTTATTTCGGCTGTTGGTTCTAGTAGCAGACGCATACGTAAACCGGCTAGCAACTCATTCATGGCTTCGGCAGAAAATAGGCTGGGTGTGCCGCCACCAATAAAAATACTGTGTATTGGTCGACCCCAGATCGAAGGTAGGTCATTTTCAAGATCAGCGAATAGGCTTGCTAGATATTGTTTTTCCGGTAGTTCGTTAGGCGCGGTGTGCGAGTTAAAATCGCAATAGGGACATTTGCGTACACACCATGGAATATGGATATACAGAGACAGTGGTGGTAGGGCAGTAAAATTGAACATTTTGGCATTGTACGCATCTATAGTAGGAGATTGGAATAATTTAGAATATAAATGATGATCGACAATAGTAAGAGATTAGAATAATTTAAAATATCAGTAATAGCTGACAGGATATCCCTTGCAGGTAGTGATACTATTAACCACAGATTTATATTAAGGAATAAGCAGAATGATGAAAAAACAATATTTTACTCGTTTAACAGTATTACTTGGCTGCGCCGGCATGATGGTTGGGCAACTTCAAGCAGCAGATGTTGTGCTTGATGATGACAAGAAGAAATTTAGTTACACACTGGGTTACCAAATTGGTCAAAACTTAGCGCGTCAAGGTGTTGCGCTTGATGCTGACGCTGCAGCTAAGGCCGTGCATGATGCTTTTTCTGGAAAACCACCCGTATTAGCGGTTGACGAAATGAAAGCCGTTGTTGATCGTATTCAAGCGCAGGCGAAGAAAAAACAAGCGGAATTTAAAAAAGCACGAGACAAGCTTGCCCCTGCTAATCTTGCAGCAGGTGAAAAATTTCTTGCAGAAAATGGCAAGAAAGACGGTGTAAAAACGCTAGACAGCGGTCTGCAATATAAAGTGATGATTAAAGGTGATGGTCAATCACCAAAAGCGAGTGATACGGTTGTTGCTCACTATGAAGGACGCTTAATCAATGGCAATGTTTTCGATAGTTCTATTAAACGTGGTAGCCCGGCTGAGTTTCCTGTTAAAGGCGTGATTCCAGGTTGGCAAGAAATATTGAAACTAATGCCAACAGGTTCTAAATGGCAGGTTTATATCCCATCGAAACTTGCTTATGGCGAGAACGGTGCTGGCGGTTCAATTGGACCTAATGAAACGCTCATTTTTGATATTGAATTGATTAGTATTAAGTAAATACATTTTTCTGTCATACCGGCGAAGGCGGGTATCTAGTAGGCTTAATAAAACTTCTGGATTCTGGCATGCGCCAGAATGACAGGTAGATGCAATATTGTTCTATAAAAGGCCGCTACTGAAATTGGTAGCGGTTTTTTTATGCCTGTTTGCTAGCAGTGATTAATTTTTGAATTCGTTGAGTACAAATAACCTCTAATGCCATCCTTAATTTTCCACCGGGGATAACCAAGGTATTCGGGCGTGACATGAATGAGTTATCAAATTTCTCCATATAACTATGAAAATCATATTTCTCTGGTTCTCTAAAACGGACAATCAGCATACTTTCGGCCGCAGTAGGAACATCGGTGGCAATAAAAGGGTTAGAGGTATCGACTAAGGGTACACGTTGAAAATTAATATCGGTTAATGAAAATTGGGGTGTCATGAAATAAATATAGTCTTGCAAGCGCCGCAAAATCGTCGTTGTGGTTTCTTCTAGCGCAATCCCTTTTATTTTATTGTCGCGATGGATTTTTTGAATCCACTCAAGGTTAACAACAGGCACAACGCCAATTAAAAAATCAACATATTGTGCTACATCGACACCTTTTTTGTTTCCAGCTTTACGTCGCTCAACTACCACCGGGTTATGTGATGAACTCATTTTTCGCCGAGTCCATGTTTTGGCAATGACGCCGCCATGCAGACCCTCATATATAAGCAAATCAGTATCTGCTGCCAATTCCTGTTCTGCGGTGAATGTCCCTGCTGCTTGTTGATATAAAGCAGCTGTGTCTTCTTGTACATACTGACGAACGCGGCCAGTACCTGAATCAGCATATTCCTTAAAAAGACTTTCTAATAGGTCAAAACGATTTACATCAGGGCCAAAATGGCTAATGGGCTTGTTATTTTTGTTGGCGAGTTTGATCGCCTCAGCCATTTCATCACGGTCATAACGCAGAAAACTGTCACCACTGATAAATGCGGCCTGTATCTTCTCGCGAAGAAATATTTCGGCAAAGGCATCGCGAATCGTGCTGGTTCCCGCACCAGACGCACCAGTAATAGCAATAATGGGATGTTTTACAGACATACAGCAGTTACCTAAATGAGTGTGAATAGTTATTTAATGACAAGCTGAGCTTGTAGTAAAGTACTCATAACGATCTAACATGGATTTAATTATATGAATTTTTGTAGTGAGTGTGGAGAAAAGGTCAATATCGCCATTCCTGAAGGCGATAATCGTCCTCGTCATATCTGCAATAGCTGTGGTGTTATTCATTATCAAAACCCGAAAATGGTTGTTGGCTGCATTATTGAGCACGAAAATAAGATTTTACTTTGTAAACGCGCAATCGAGCCTAGATATGGTTTATGGACTTTACCAGCCGGTTTTATGGAAAACGATGAAACCACCATGCAAGCAGCACAACGAGAAACCCAAGAAGAAGCCGGTGCAGATGTAAAAATAGTTGAGCTTTTTACTATGTTTAGCCTGCCGCATATCGATCAAGTCTATATGTTGTTTCGAGCGACGTTTGAAGAAATTGCATTCTCCGCGGGAACGGAGAGTTTAGATGTCGAGTTATTTGACGAGATAGATATCCCGTGGGATGAAATGGCCTTCCCCGTTATTACTGAAAGCCTGCGACGTTATTTGTCAGATAGAAAGAAAGGCCAATTCCAGATACATACCGGCGCCATGATAAAAGAATCAGACACCTTTCATGTGACGACATTAAACAATGGTTGAACAGTTACAAGATGGACGAGTGCTGGCAAGCTACCAGGGCCATCAGGGCACGTTTAATATTCTTGAGAATAAGCTGTTTCGCTGGCTATGTGTTAATGAAGAACAAGCCATCCAAAGTTGTATGTGTATCGCTGAGCCAGCGGAATTAATTTTACCTTATCAACAATTCATGATGATGTGGCAATTATTATGCTCAGAAAAAAGCTCGCATAGTACCTGCCTGATTGGTATCGGTGGAGGGGATATCATTCGTTATTTACAAAAAACGTTTCCAACAATGGAAATAACCGCGGTCGACAATGAACCGCAGATAGCAAAAATCGCAAGTAAACACTTTCTTATTAAACCCGAGCAAAAGAAATTAACATTACAAATAGAAAGCGCGGATCAATATGTTGGAAAGAATCATCAACACGATCTGTTGTTGGTTGATGTTGTTGCCAATAGTGTGTTGCCAAGTTTTTTATCAGAAATTGGTTTTTGGAAAAATTGTCATGCAAGCTTAAATGAACACGGAATGATGGTGGTGAATGTGATTCCGGAATCTGAAGCGCATTTTTTAAATATCTTAGAAGTATTGCGCAGCGTATTTGGACATATCCCGTTATGTGTGGATATCCCGGATCATAAAAACATTGTGTTATTGATACTACGTTCAGAAGATATGGTGCCAAGCCTTAATACGTTGAATCAGAAAGGTGTAGAACAGCAAAAAAACAGTGTGTTGCCCTTTGCTAAATGTGTAGAGATATTAGCGAAAAATAATAACCTTGCGGATTAAGATAAAAATTTGTTAGTTTGGCTTCATGCATGGAGCATAGATAGTAAAAAGGAGTCCCTTGATTCTTGGGAGGATTTATTTAATCAAGTGTACTGACCCCTTGATTTCCTTGATTTCTCAAAAAAGAAAGTTAATGGAATATAACAAATCACTTGGCTCGGGTGGGCTAAAGCGTGCCTTGTAGCTCAATAACTAGATTGTAGGAAAAGTGAGTGCGTAAACTATTTATTGCCATCTTGGTTTTATTCCCCGTTGTTGCATATGCTAATGTTGTGTGGCCGGCGCTTTATCTAGAAACAAGATTATTTTCATGGTGGGCAATTGGGGTCGGGCTTATAATAGAATTCTTTTTGATTAAATGGCTATTTAACCTATCTGTAAAGCGCGCAATGATTGCTGATGTTTCTGCGAATACGCTTTCATCTATTGCAGGTATTATTTTAATCCCTCTTTCAGGCATAGCATGGGAAATATTTCCGGCATCTTTAATAAATTGGCTATTTAGCTGGGGTACATTTAATCCGGTTACATGGGTTGTTACTTTTGTTCTAGGTTGTCTTGTAAATGCATTCCTGGAAGGTGCTGTTTATAAAAAATGGTTTGCACCAGAATTTCGTTTTAAAAGTAAAGCATTCATATGGTTGTTAATTGCAAATTCATTTAGTGTTAGCGCGGCCTATATTAGTTTCTGGGTTAATCCGTTATGAAATTATTTATTAGCCTATTTGTATTGATGTCTTTTATTAATCCACCTTTACTTTTTTCGGATGAAAAAGTCGGTGTGCTATTGCTGCATGGTAAGGGAGGGACTGCCTTACCTAACTCACCAATTGGTGGCCTTGTTGATTCACTGGAGAATAATGGCTTTATTGTCTTAGCACCGGATATGCCATGGTCAAGTGAACGAGAGTATGACAAGACCTTTGCTGAATCGATGCTTGAAATTGATGAAAAGGTTTCAGAACTGAAACAGAAAGGCGCAACAAAAATAGTGGTTGGCGGGCATAGCATGGGCGCGAATGCGGCTTTGGGTTATGGCGCAAGGTATGAAGGGATTGTAGGTGTGTTGGCGATTGCTCCGGGGCATGTCCCTGAACTGAGAGGTTTACAAGCCAAAATAGATCATGACTGGATGCGTGCAAAAGAAATGGTTGATGCAGGAAACGGCAGTCAAATAGATAGCTTTAATGATATCAATCAAGGCAGGCTTAGTGAAAAAGAAATGCGAGCAGAGGTGTATTTGAGTTGGTTTGATCCAGATGGAGAGGCGGTAATGCCTGTTAATGCGGTTAATCTGAAATCAGGTGTTTCTTTGTTGTGGATAATTGGGCGACGTGATCGAATGTATGATAGAGGCAAAGAGTATGCTTTTAATAATGCGCCGCAAAATAAAAAAAATGCCTATGTTGTTGTAAAAGACGGACACAAGGCTACGCCTCGGTTAGGTGAGTTAGAAATTATTAAATGGTTGAGAAATCTTTAAAAAGGTTTGTTCTAATTATTTAAGGTTTGTTGCTGTCGTTCTTATTTCTGTAGCTTGGAATTTAACGGCGCATAGATGACCTGAACCATTGGAAATGGTGTAGGTTACTTATCATGAATCTCGAAGAGATTCTATAAGCCACCTGCGGGCTTCTCCCTCGAAGCTCTTCGAGCATCATTAGGGATTTCCTAAATCTACACCGTAGGTTCTGGTCATTATGCATGACCTACCCATAGTGGATTTATTCGTGGCGGATTAAGTTTTCTGCTGTCTACTTTGCTTTTGTGGCTTTGAGTTTTACCGCTTACAGAATCCCTGCGGGCTTCATTGTAAGTACTGCACCCTTCGGAGAAGGGTCGCAGCAAAAAAAAGCGCGGCATAAGCCGCGCTTTAGAAAATCCGGCATGCAAAGGGGGAGAGGGGGGGGACGCATGCCGGTAATTTAAAACCTGTAAAACAGGTTATCAAACTATGATTAAATTATACGAACAATTTGTGATTAAGCTAGAGGGGAAATGTTACGTTTTGTGTCAATAAATTGTTACAAAAAAGTCTATTTCTGTAACAATTTACGATAACTCGCTGATATTAAAACAAACTAGTACGGACACATTTATTAACAATTATTTTACCAATCGATTCGATAACAATTGCAAGGCTTTACCACGATGACTCATGTTGTTTTTTACATCGACACTGAGTTGTGCGGATGAGCAGTGTTCTTCTGGAACAAAGAAGACCGGATCGTAGCCAAAACCATTTTCACCTTGTGGTGCTTCAAGGATCATACCTTCCCATGTGCCCTGACAAATAACCGGTGTTGGATCTTTTGCATGGCGCATGTAAACCAATAGGCATTGAAAACGTGCGGTACGTTTTTCTGTGGGCACATCTTTAAGTTCAGCGAGTAACTTTTGTAAATTATCTTCATCGCTGGCACTAACACCTGCAAAGCGTGCCGAGTAAATACCTGGTGCTCCTTGTAAGGCATCAACTTCGATGCCAGAGTCATCTGCAATAGCAGGCAGGCCGCTGTGTAGCGCGGCATTGCGTGCTTTGAGTATGGCATTTTCAACAAAGCTCAGGCCAGTTTCTTCAACTTCTTCAATATTGAATTCGGATTGAGGCAGCACGCTGATCGACATGCTAGAAAACATATCGTTAAATTCACGTAGCTTGCCTTTGTTATTGCTGGCGAGAACAAATTTTTGCATGACAGATTAACCTTCTAGCGCTTCACGCTGGAATTTAATCAGATCGCTAATGCCTGACTCAGCAAGACCTAGCATGCTGTCGAGTTCTTTACGGTTAAATGCTACACCTTCTGCCGTACCTTGTATTTCAATAAAGTCACCGGCATCATTCATAACAATGTTCATATCTGTTTCGGCATCACAGTCTTCAGGGTAATCAAGATCCAAGACAGCTTCGCCTTTGTAAACGCCAACAGAAATTGCCGCCATCATGCATTGCAGAGGATTTTTCTTAATCATGCCTTTTACCAGCATGTGATTAATGGCATCAGCCAAAGCAACATAGGCACCGGTTATAGAAGCGGTACGAGTACCGCCATCAGCTTGGATAACATCACAGTCAAGGTTGATGCTGTTTTCACCCAGCGCTTTCATGTCAACCGCTGCGCGCAGTGAGCGGCCAATGAGGCGTTGAATTTCCATAGTACGCCCACCTTGTTTACCACGTGCTGCTTCACGCCCCATGCGCTCAGTGGTCGAACGTGGCAGCATGCCGTATTCGGCAGTCACCCAACCTTGGCCTTTACCACGTAGGAAACCAGGAACGCGATCGTTGACGCTGGCAGTGCACAAGACTTTGGTATCTCCACACTCTATCAATACTGAGCCTTCAGCATGTTTGGTGTAGTGACGAGTGATTTTAATTTGACGTAATTCGTTTGTTTCTCGACCACTGGGGCGCATAATCTTGTTCCTTGATTCAGTTTTAGTTACTGACAGAAATTATTTTGTATCGGGATCATAATTCATTTCGTTTTGATAATCTTCTAAGGCTTGTGTGATGGCGGCAACCGCATGGTCGACATTATCCGCTTGGTTGTTGTTCTGATTGGGTTCAGCCGTTTTCGATTTTTGTGGTGTTTGTTTTTCTGCAAAATTAATAATGCGCAATGCGGCAACACTAATATTGTCACTTTGTGGATAGCTACTAGATTCAGCGATGGCGGCCAAGTCGTGAATTGATTTATCTAAATCGACGTGTGTATTAATAGCACGTAATGCCTGCTCATCAACGGCTGTCCAGAATCCATCGCTACAAAGAATAAACGTATCTTGTTCTTGAAGCGATTCCATTAAGCCGTAGCTAACATCCGGTTTTTGTTCAACGCCACCAACACATTGAGTGAGGTAACTGCGTTTTGGGTGGGTGAGCATATCGGCTTCGCTAATAAGTCCTTGGCGAAATAATTCTTCTACATAAGAGTGGTCGATGGTACGTGCTAAGATTTTTTGTTTGCGCAGTAGGTATAAGCGGCTGTCACCAACATGAGCCCAATTTGCTGTATCACCTTGTATGAGACAAATAACACAGGTTGTACGCGGATCAATATCTTTTTTATGGTTTTTTCGTTCCTGACAAATCGACTGGTGAGCCGTATCAATGGCCTTTTTCAAGAATGCTTTAGGGTTGGATACCGGCAAGGGCACACGTCGAAAGAAGTGTTCCAAGGTATCAACAAAGATTTGTGCCGCAATATCCCCACCGCGATGTCCACCCATTCCATCGGCAACAACAATGAGCGCAGCCTGTTTACGATCGACAACGATCAGACGATCTTCATTGGTTTCGCGATTACCAAGACGATTGATTTGGGTGATTTCGAGTTTCATGACGGTGTCCTTAAGCAGACTCCTCCTTGGAACTGTTGATTTCCCATCGAGGTAATACCGCTAATAAATCAGCGGCATTTTGTGGGCGAAGCATAGGATCTATTTCCATTGCCCAGTCAATCGCCTTGAGTAACTCATGAGAATATTTCTTTTGATACGCTTCGGTAGCAGGCTTCATGATATCGCGCTCATGGCGTTTCACGGCATCTGGCGGGATACGATGATCAATGCAATTACGCATAGTTGCGCCCAATGAATAAATGTCGGTCCAAGGACCGACGTAGCCACTGTTATTGTATTGCTCGATAGGTGAGAACCCAGGGGTGATCACCTGTGTTAGCTGACTGCTACGGGTTTGCATGATCGGGTGCACCGCACCAAAATCCAATAATAGCGGGCTACCACCAGGGCGGAGATGAACATTGCTTGGCTTGATATCTAGATGTAGAAATCCCGTCTTGTGGATCATATCTAAACCCTTGATTAAGGCTGGAAATACGGTGAGCATAAATTGCTCGCTTAAAAAACCACCGTGTTTCTTAATGTAACTATGCAGGTTATGACCTTGCTCATAGTCCATCGCAATGTAAACCGTACCATTGCTGCTAAAAAAATTATTCACACGGACAATATTAGGGTGCTGTAACTTGGCGAGTGTCTTGGCTTCTTGCAGAAATAGCTTACGGCCGTGATTAAAATACTCGAGGGTCTTTTCATTATGAGCGACAACACGCATTTCGGCATCGCGTTTAGCGAGCTTTGAAGGCATATATTCTTTAAGAACGACACGCTTACCTGTCTCAACCTCTTTCGCAAGATAGACATAACTGAAACCACCACGGCTTAGCGTTTTGCTGATAACATAGCTATCAATACGCGTATCATTGGGTAAACTTTTGGCGGCAATGCTCATGAAATAGTTGTGTGTCGTTGCTGAAACCTAAAGCCTAGCACAAGATATTAACAAAACCCTTAACAGCCTAAATTTAATAGACTGTATATTAACCTTAAAGTAACAGGATATTATTATGATTCGCAGTATGACCGCTTTCTCTCGTTGTGATCACGGTACTGACTGGGGTGGCCTGAGCTGGGAAATTCGCACCGTCAACCATAGATACCTAGAGCCGAGTTTCCGGATGCCGGAGGAATTAAGGGCGATTGAGAGTCAGCTGCGAGAACAGCTTACCAAGCGGCTTGGGCGGGGTAAAATTGAGTGTAATTGTCGTTTTCAGGCGCAACAAGAAACCCAAACCAGCCTTAAAATTAACACTGAATTGGCCAAACAGGTGGCTGCAACCAGCCGCGAGATTGACCATTTGTTATATAACTCTGCGGCGGTGAATTCGATGGATATTCTGCATTGGCCGGGCGTGGTTGAAACCAGTTCAGCGGATTGGGGGCAACTGCGGGAACAGGCGCTGAGCCTGTTTGATGAAACATTGGATGACCTGATTGCGACGCGTGAACGTGAAGGCGAACGTTTAAAAGCCATGATAGTCGAGCGACTCGATACAATGGCCGGTATTGTGGCCGAGGTGCGTAAGGTGATACCGGAGATTATTACAGCTCAGCGGACCAAAATTATTGAGCGTTTGGCTAGCTTGGATGTTGAGCTGGATGATGGTCGCTTGGAACAAGAGGCCTCGATTCTTGTGCACAAAATGGATGTGGATGAAGAAATGGATCGCCTTGCCACCCACCTAGATGAAGTACGGCGAAATCTGGAAGGTAACAAACCGGTGGGGCGACGTTTGGATTTCCTGATGCAAGAGCTGAACCGTGAGGCCAATACACTAGGTTCAAAGTCTATTAATATAGACACAACGCGTGCTTCAGTGGACTTGAAGGTCTTGATTGAGCAAATGCGTGAGCAGATCCAGAACATAGAATAATAGGAAAGAATGGTTATAAGTAATGCAAAATAACAAACACTCAGCAGTCGGCACCTTATATATTATCGCGGCGCCCTCGGGGGCAGGTAAAACATCGCTCGTGCATGCCTTATTAGAGCGTGACGACAAGGTGATGGTATCGGTGTCTCATACCACTCGCGCGAAGCGTGAGGGTGAAGTTGATGGCACGCATTATAATTTTGTCAGTGTCGATGATTTTAAAGAAATGGCCGAAAAAGGCCTGTTTCTGGAACATGCGCAGGTATTTGATAATTTTTATGGTACCTCTCGGGACTGGGTCGAGGCGCGCTTGGCTGAGGGTACCGATGTCATCCTTGAGATAGATTGGCAAGGGGCGCGGCAGGCTCGCGAGGCCTTTGGCGACTCCACGGGCATATTCATTTTGCCACCATCACGGCAGGCACTTGAGGCGCGTTTGCAAGGTCGCGGCCAAGACAGTGATGAGATTATTGCGCGTCGGATGAAGGATGCCGTCAGCGAGATTGAGCATTTCGATGAATTTGACTTTTTGGTCGTAAATGATGACTTTGATGAGGCTTTGACTGAATTATTGGCTATATTTGCCGCGGGACGACTCAAAATTGAGGTAAAACAGCCTGAAATTGCCAATATGATCGCTGATCTACTGGCGTGAAGGGGCTGATTTGCGTACAATTCTTCGCCCATCATTCCATTTGGGAGTGGTTAGGTTAATTGCATAATTTTTGGAGAACAGCATGGCTCGCGTCACAGTAGAAGATTGTTTGGATAATGTTGAAAATCGTTTCGATCTCGTTATGGTTGCCACGCGCCGCGCCCGTCAAATCAGTAATGGTAAAGAACCGTTAGTTGAGCTCGAAAATGACAAACCAACAGTTGTCGCTTTACGCGAAATTGCTGAAGGCTTGATGAGCACTGAAATTATGGACAAGGTTGATTCTGATGCTGCCGCTGCTGCTGAAGCAGCTGCACTTGAAGCAGAAGCCAACATGAACAGTGAGTTTCCTTCTCCTGAAGAATAAACGACACCGTTTCGTTTAGCCCTTTACACGCCGCGCTTCGCCCCACACAATAGTTGACTGTTGATGGGTAATCCTCATAAGGAGGCGAAGGTGTTTCTGATTAGTGACCTGTGCGAGATGCTCGAAGAGTATCTTGAGTACGATCAGGTTAAAGATATCTATAATGCCTACCTATTTGGTGCAGAAGCACACAAGGGGCAACATCGTCTTTCTGGCGAACCTTATATATATCATCCCATTGCCGTTGCGCGGATCCTTGCTGAACAGCATATGGATCACAAAACCATCATTGCCGCGATTCTGCATGATGTTATCGAAGATACCCCCACTGCAAAAGAACATATCAGTGATTTATTTGGTGAGGATGTTGCCGAATTAGTCGATGGCGTGAGTAAGCTGACGCAAATCCAGTTTGAGAGCAAAGCGGAACAACAAGCCGAGAATATGCGCAAGATGATGCTTGCCATGACGCGCGATATCCGTGTGATTCTGATTAAATTAGCTGACCGCTTGCATAACATGCGCACATTGGGACATATGCGTCCAGATAAGAAACGTCGCATCGCACGTGAAACCCTTGATATCTATGTACCGATTGCCAGTCGTCTGGGTATGAATACCCTGCGTATTGAGCTTGAGGAATTGGGTTTTAAATCGATGTACCCGATGCGCTATGCCGTGTTGGATGAGGCATTAAAAAAAGCTCGTGGTAATCGTAAAGAAATTGTGCAAAAGATTGAAACCTCGATTAAAGATCGTCTGGTGCAAGAAGAATTTAGTGGTGATGTGATTGGGCGTGAAAAACATTTATACAGTGTTTACGAAAAGATCCGCAACCGTGTTTCATCTTTATCAGAAGTATTCGATGTCTATGCATTTCGTATTATCGTTGAATCCGTTGATGAATGTTACCGAGCACTAGGAGTCGTACATAATCTTTATAAACCGGTGCCTGGTAAGTTTAAAGATTATATCGCGATCCCTAAAACCAATGGCTATCAATCATTACACACAATTTTATTTGGTCCTTATGGTGTGCCGATTGAGGTACAAATTCGTACTCAAGAAATGCATACCGTAGCTGAAAAAGGGATTGCAGCACACTGGCGATATAAGACCGGTGATGCAGTCGGCTCTACGGATCATGTTCGTGCGCGGGAATGGCTGCGTAATATTTTAGAGATGCAAAAGAGTGCCGGTGACTCATTGGAATTTATTGAGAATTTAAAGATCGATTTATTCCCTGATGAGATTTATGTCTTTACCCCTGAAGGTAAGATAATGGAAATGCCGCGCGGTGCAACTGCGGTTGATTTTGCTTATGCAGTGCATACCGATATTGGTAATTCCTGTGTCGCCGTAAAAATAGATAGAAGACTGGCACCATTGCGCACACCATTGTGGAATGGTCAGCACGTTGAAATAATCACTGCACCTAATGCACGACCGAATCCGGCATGGCTTAATTTTGTTATTACCGCTAAGGCACGTTCTAATATTCGACACTTTTTGAAAAATCTACGCCAAGATGAAGCGGTGCAACTTGGTCAGCGATTAATGGATAAGACCTTAGCTGTCTTCGGTATGGAATTAAAAGATATTCCGAAGCGCCGTATAAATAAATTATTAAAGCAATATGGTTTTAAAGAATTAGATGATTTGCTCGCTGATGTAGGACTGGGTACACGCATGGCGCAATTGGTTGCACGCGCACTAATACCAGAAGAAGCCATCGCAAATGAAAATACGGTGGATGACCCAAGTTCCCCAGCATTAACCATTAAGGGAACAGAAGGGATGTTGGTCAACTTTGCCAAGTGTTGTCATCCAATTCCTGGTGATCCTATTATTGGTTTCCTTAGCGCGGGTCGTGGCATCGTTGTTCATAATGAAATGTGTAGTAATGTGGGCGATTTCCGTAAACATCCAGAAAAATGGATCGATGTGCAGTGGGAGAATGATCTTGAGGGTGAATTTCAAGTTAATTTGCGCGTTGATGTATCGAACCAGCGCGGTTCGTTGGCGACAATTGCGGCATCTATTGCAGAAATGGGTGCCAATATTGAAAATGTCATTATGGAAGAACGCGAAGGCAAGTACAGTACAATGAACTTTACTTTGAGTGTGAGAGATCGACAGCATCTTGCAAAGATCATGAGGCACATTCGTTCAAACAAAAAAGTGTTGCGTTTAGCACGCAGCTAGCAATTAATCATAGCGGGAGGCCAATATGGCACGCGAAATAATTTCTACTGACAAAGCACCACAAGCCATTGGTACTTACTCACAAGCTGTTAAAGTTGATAACACAGTTTATATGTCAGGTCAGATTCCTTTGATACCTGAAACCATGGAATTGGTTGATGGTGATATTGAAGCACAGATTATACGTGTGTTTGATAATTTACAGGCAGTAGCAAATGCCGCAGGTGGTGATCTTGCGCATGTTGTTAAACTCAATGTGTTTTTAACTGATTTGGCTAATTTTCCTATCGTTAATGAAGTCATGGCACGTTATTTCTCAGAACCTTATCCTGCCCGCGCAGCCATTGGTGTTGCTGCTCTGCCTAAAGCCGCAGAAGTGGAAATGGATGCAGTGCTACAACTAGATTAGTTATCACTCGATGAGTGCCGATCCTGCTTCGTTATCTGTCACCGCTTTGCGTGGTGTTGGTAGCAAAGTTGCTGAAAAATTAGCGCGATTAAATTTATACACAGTGCAGGATGTTTTATTTCATCTGCCTTTCCGTTATGAAGATCGTACGCGTGTTGTGCCCATCGGCGGCCTACGGCCAGGCGATGCTGTGGTTATTCAGGGAGAGGTGCTTCTTACTGAAATAAAATTTGGTCGGCGGCGGAGTATGTTGTCACGTATTAGTGATGGCACAGGAACCTTGACCTTGAGATTTTTCCATTTCAATGCAGCACAAAAGGCAAGTCTTGAACGCGGTGCAACAATACGTTGCTATGGTGAAGTGCGTAAAGGTGCTGCAACACTGGAATTGATACACCCCGAATACCAAATTGTGAATGCCTCCTCGGATCATGTTGTTGAAGAACATTTAACGCCCGTTTATTCAACCACTGAAGGTGTGCATCAATTAAAATTACGCGATATGACCAAACAGGCATTGCAACATGTTGGTGATTTGCATGAATGGCTGCCAAGCGATCTATTAGCTGATTTAAAATTACCCACATTAGCCGAGGCAATTCAATTATTGCATCGACCTGATGCAGATATATCGATACACGAATTAACCGATTCACGTCATCCGACACAACAACGTTTGGCATTTGAGGAATTGCTCGCTCAGCATTTGAGTATGCGGCAACTCCGAGAGCAAATGCAGGCACATCGAGCGCCATCGTTAAAAGTCGACGGAAAATTACAACAACAATTCCTTGATGCATTACCATTTAAATTGACAGGTGCACAACAGCGCGTGGCAAAAGAAACACAGTTAGACTTGGAACGTGATATGCCGATGCAGCGTCTTGTGCAAGGTGATGTGGGATCAGGTAAAACAGCGGTTGCTGCTTGTGCTGTACTTAATACGATCGAAGCAGGCTATCAAGTTGCCATGATGGCGCCAACAGAATTGCTTGCCGAACAACATTACCAAAACTTCCGCCAATGGTTGGAACCGCTCGGGCTTAAAATCGCATGGTTGTCAGGGAGTTTAAAAACAAAACAACGTAGAGAATCACTTGCGAGTATTGAAGATAGCTCAGCGCAACTGATTGTTGGCACACATGCATTGTTTCAAGACGAAGTTGAGTTTGCAAAACTGGGTTTGGTTGTTATCGATGAACAGCATCGTTTTGGTGTGCATCAGAGATTGGCATTGCGTGAAAAGGGGAGCCATGAAGGTGCACACCCTCATCAATTGATTATGACAGCAACACCGATTCCAAGAACATTGGCAATGACCTTTTACGCTGACTTGGATAGTTCGGTTATTGATGAAATGCCACCAGGGAGAACCCCTGTTAATACGGTTGTGATTCCAGATAGTAGACGCAATGAGGTAGTTCAGCGTGTCGCGCAGGCCTGTAGATCAGGTAGACAAGTTTATTGGGTATGTACGTTGATTGAAGAATCAGAGGCCTTGCAATGTGAAGCAGCAGAGGACACCGCAAAAATTTTAGCCGAAGCCTTACCTGAACTCACAGTGACATTAGTGCATGGACGGATGAAAGCCGCAGAAAAAGAAATGGCGATGCTGAAATTCAAGCAAGGTGAAATAGATTTGCTGGTTGCAACAACGGTTATTGAAGTCGGTGTTGATGTACCGAATGCGAGCCTAATGGTGATTGAAAATGCGGAACGTTTTGGTTTAGCACAATTACACCAATTGAGAGGTCGCGTTGGACGTGGCAGTCATGAAAGTAGCTGTGTGCTGTTATATAAAAATCCGCTCTCACGACGAGCGCGTGATCGTTTGGCAGTCATGCGAGAAACAACCGATGGGTTTGAAATAGCGCGTTATGATTTAGAACAACGTGGCCCAGGTGAAGTATTGGGTACACGACAAACAGGCATTGCCGAAATGCGTATTGCGGATTTATTACGCGATCAGGATTTATTGCCCTTAGTTGAGGAGACGGCTACGCAATTATTTGAACATTGGCCGGAGCATGTTGAACCACTTGTAAGAAGATGGATAGGGGATGCTCAACGTTATGCGGATGTTTAGTTGGGGGTAAGCTGTCATCAGAGATTACCCGTTGCCTCAGCAAGCGGCCTACGGCCTACTCGCAATTCGGCACCGTCCAATTACTGATGCCAGCTTAATGATGCGTAGCTCGTGATCAGAGATAGCATGTCGACGCCTCGATTTCACGCAGTGAAATCATCGAAGGAGACAGGGTATCTCTGATTGCGAGCTATCATACGAGTGCTAATGCAAGTAGCGTTTAAACTTTTCGACATGGTATGGTATCGGCCTTTCAAGTAAGGTAGTTGTTAATGCATCATCGTGAGCCAGTTTGGCGTCATCATCGACATGTTTTACGTAGTCGCGTTCCCTTAGATTGGTGGCGTTGGTTAATTGATCCCACATCGTTAACACGACGTTTACAACAAGCCTGTAGTGGTCGCTTTCATGTTGAAGTAGTGAGTCAGGGTTGGGGTGTGCCACATCATAATGAGTCGCGTTGCATGGGGTTGCCTGAAGGTCGTCGTGCATTATTGCGAGAGGTTTATCTCTACTGTGATGACACGCCGTGGGTGTTTGCGCGGACGGTAATACCTGCAACAACGCTAACCGGCCATGAAAGACGATTAATGCATTTAGGCAATAGACCATTGGGTGCTGTTTTATTCGCAGATCCGGGTATGCGGCGCAGTGATGTCGAGCTGGCTTGCATTGGTGAGGGGCAAAAACTCTTTAAACGCGCAACGCGGCAGTTGGATCAGAAGCCAAAGGGGATTTGGGGACGACGCTCCGTGTTTCATTTACATGATAAGCCATTGCTGGTGAGTGAAATCTTTTTGCCAGATACACCGCACCATCCTTAATTCTTTTTGCTGGCGTGAAGTCGGTAGCTTGGCGATAATGGTCGCTATGCAAAATCCTTTCACATTTATTCGTCAATATTATCGCGAGCGTGTACCTGATCGTACGCAAGACCGTCTTCTGCAATATGCCTTATTAATGCGGTTGAATCGGCCAATAGGCATATACCTATTATTGTGGCCAATGTTGTGGGCGCTATTGATCGCATCGAACGGTAATCCATCGTTAGGGGTAACGATTGTATTCGTGCTTGGTGTTATCTTGATGCGTTCGGCAGGCTGTGTGATCAATGATTTTGCGGATCGTAAGATCGATAAACATGTTGCGCGGACCAAAGATCGACCACTGACTTCAGGACGTGTCTCTGAGCGAGAGGCGCTGATGTTATTCGCTGGCTTGTGCCTAGCGGCTTTTATTTTAGTGCTATTTATGAACCTGCTGACGATTCGCTTATCGATTGTGGGTGTTGCTTTGGCCGCGCTTTATCCCTTTATGAAGCGTTATACCTATCTTCCACAGGTTTTTCTTGGTCTGGCCTTCGGTTGGGCTGTCCCGATGACATTTGCGGCTCAAACGGGTGAGTTACCGCCATTGGCATGGCTGTTGTTGACAGGCACGGTATTATGGGCAACGGCCTATGACACGATGTATGCGATGGTTGACCGAGCAGATGACCTAAAGATTGGTGTGAAGTCGACCGCTATACTGTTTGGCGAGGCAGATCGGCATATTATTGGCATTATCCAGCTGTTATTGATGCTGGTGCTGCTACTGGTAGGACGGCAGGCTGAGCTAGGTAGTTTTTACTATATTGGGCTAGGTCTTGCGGCTTTGACACTGGTTTACCAGCAGAAATTGATCTGGTATCGGCAACCAGCAGACTGTTTGAAGGCCTTTTTGAACAATAATTGGTTTGGAGTGGCAGTGTTCCTTGGCTTATTCACGGATTTGGTTTTGAAATAAGACCTTGAAAGTTAGGGTTGATACAATATTTTATATATTGACAACAATAGCTTGCTATGTGAATCTTAGAAACTACATTAGTAAAAACACCTTAACGGTTTGTAATGTTTAGCAATATTTAGGCTACAGCCATTTTGCAAGGTATCAATACATTACGATCAACTAGGACTAATAACCGGTCTACTGACGGGTTTAACCGAGGACAGCATTCTGTTTTCGCTACTAAAAAGTAAACCGAAACATAGCGGGCTAGTGGGAGTGCATTTTGACCCTAACGGGATCGCTATCTGCAAAATTTCTCGCGATGATGTCAATAAACCTATTCTAGATATTTGTGAATATGTCGAGCTTAATGACGGCGCAGATGCGCCAACCAAGTTGCTACAATTGGTAAAAGAGCAGGGTTTGGAGCAAGTACCTTGTACCTGTGTTATTCCGCCAGAATCTCATAATCTACTATTGATCGAAGCACCTGATGTGCAGCCGGCTGAGTTAAAGGCTGCGGTGCGTTGGCGAATTAAAGATTTGATTGATTTTCATATTGATGATGCCGCGATTGATGTTTTTGAAATCCCGGAACAAAACTCAGCACCAGGGCGAACACGATTGATGTATGCCGTTGCGGCAAAGGCAACAAAAATCCATGAGAATGTGGAAAGCATCGAGAAAACCGCTTTACAGTTAGCCACAGTTGATATCCCTGAATTGGCGATTCGTAATATCACCGCATTGCTTGATGATGATATTCGTGGTGTTGCCTTTTTGTATCTGTCGATGGACTCGGGTGTCATCACCTTGACTCGGCAAGGTTCCCTTTATCTGTCGCGTAATATCGATACTGGCTTACAGCAAATGGTCTCTGAGTCGGGCAATGAGGAACTAAGCCCACAGACCCAACAGGCGTTGGATAAAATTGTTCTCGAGATGCAACGCTCACTCGACTATTACGAAAGTCATTTTGCACAGCCACCCATTACCTCACTTGTTATTGCGCCAATGGAGCAAGAAGTGGCAGGTGTTTTACCCTATTTGTCAGCCAATCTTGGTATTGCCGTTAGCATGCTCGATTTAAATAGCGTGCTTAATACGAATGAGCCGATTAGCAATAAGCTGCAATCTCAATGTCTGTTATCTATTGGTGCAGCGTTACGCCATGAAGAGAAGGTGCTGTAATCATGGCGATTCAACAACAAATTAATCTTTATCAGCCACGCTTTAGAAAGCAAGAAAAAGTATTTTCAGCATCTAGTATGTTAGTTGTCTTGGTCGCGGCAATATTATTCTTTGGTGGCGTTTATGGTTATGCAAAATGGAATGTAGTTGCATTGGCAGCAGAAAGCCAACGTATACAACAACAACAATTAAAAGAGTTGTCACGACTTGAATCGCTAGTAAAACGTTATCCGGTTAAAAAGAAAAGTCGTCTATTGGCTAAACGTTTAGAAGAACTAAAAAATGAGCGTAAAGCGAAACAGTTTTTAGTACAAACATTATCCAGCAGAAGCATTGGTAATAGCGAAGGGTTTTCCTCTTACTTTGCGGGCATCGCGAGACAAAGCGTTTCAGGTATGTGGATTAAACGCTTAGAGCTAGAGCAAGGTGGTGATGTTATTGGTATTTACGGTAGTACATTAAAGCCTGAATTAGTGCCGCAATTTATTCAAGCGTTGTCATCAGAAGAAAGTTTTGTAGGTAGTCAGTTTAAAATATTTAATATGCAACGTGATATAGATAATAAATCAGCAATTAATTTTTCTCTGCGTAGTATTTCCGGAGGAACTCCGTAAATGAAACAAAGAATAGAAAAACTGGCAAATTGGATCGATAGTCAAAGCCTGCGTGAACGGGCGTTGATACTGTTCGCAATTATTTTTGCAATATTTTTAATTTGGGAAAAAACATTACTTGACCCATTGGGTGTGCAAGCAAAGCAATTAAAGGTGGAAGTTAAAAAGAAAAATAAAGAGCTTAACCGTATCCGTGAACAACAGGCGCAAGTGCTTAAACGTGCGAGTGATGATCCTAATGCACAAGTGAATAACGACATCGCGTCTTTACGTACGGCAATTAACGTCTTAGATACGAAATTACAGGAAATGACAGTTGGTTTGATCGAGCCTGCCAAAATGGCAGTGATACTTGAAGATGTATTAACAAGAGAAACCGATCTTAAACTTATTCGTGTTGAGGCATTGTCGCCACGGCCTTTAGACGAGTCTAAAAATGAAGATAAAAACAATACCAAACGCACTAATAAAAAATTACCTGGTGTTTATCAACATGCTTTACAAATTGAATTTCAAGGCTCTTATTTAAGTACCCTTAATTACATGCAGGAATTAGAAAAATTATCACAACAATTTTACTGGGGTAGTATTGATTTTAATATCGAAGAATATCCAAGAGCGCGTGTTACGATAACAGTGAATACACTGAGTCTGAATGAGGCATGGATAGGTGTTTGATATTAGTCGACGAAATATAAGATCGCTCTATCTAGCAAGTTTGTTATTAATGACGAATGGATTGGTATTGGCGCAATTAAAAGATCCAACTCGGCCACCTGTTAGCCCTTCAGGTGGTGCAATAGAAGAGGATAACGCCGCTACAGGATGGACATTAAGCTCGATATTAGTATCACCACAGCGCAGAGTTGCTATTATAAACGGTAAGGCGGTAACTGCCGGTGAAATATTGGCTGGTGCAAAGGTATTAAGTATTAGTGAAAAAAGCGTCAAGCTAGAGTTCAGAGGCGAAGTATTATTACTTAATTTGCTTCCGAAGAAAATTAAAGTTATGCGTGACAGCGCTAATAACAAATAATATATCAGGCAGATATGTAATGAATGCAAAACATAAATCAATTATTAATCAGAGTATGGTATTGGGCAGTGCTGCCTTTTTGGTGATGCTATCAGGTTGTGCTACATCTGGGTCGGAGCAAACTAATGCAGCATCTGAAATTGATACAGCCTTGCAGCAGGCTGTAGAATCGAATCAGGCAACAACACAAACACCGCAAGCGGTGAGTGATGCGCTATTACCACCTGTTAATATTGATGTGCCAGCAGTGCAAGTAATCCCAGAAAAACGTTTTGATATAGGTGTTGATAATGCTCCTGCGCCTGTATTTTTTATGGGGCTGGTTGAAGGTACGCCATACAACATGGTTGTACATCCCGATGTGGCGGGTCAAATTTCTTTAAGCCTCAAAGATGTCACGATTCCAGAAGTGATGGAGGTTTTACGCGATGTTTATGGCTATGAATCTAGTTTGAAAGGTAATTTGTATCAGGTATTACCGCGTCGTATGCAGTCACGTATTTTTCAGGTTAATTATTTAAATGTTAAACGTGTTGGTAAATCACAAACCCGCGTAAGTTCTGGGCAAATTACCCAACCATCGGCTCGATCAACCTCAACTAATAACACAACAAACTCAAACAACAATACGACAACCTCAAATAATGAAACGACATCTGAATTATCAGGTAGTCGGGTTGAAACACAATCTGAAGCAGATTTTTGGTCAGAGTTACGTGTTGCGTTAGAAGCAATTATTGGCAGTGCAAATGGACGCCGCGTGATTATTAACCCTCAATCAGGCGTAGTTGTGGTACGCGCACTACCTGCTGAAATTCGTGATGTCTCACAATTTTTAGGTACAACGCAAGACGTGGTTGAACGGCAGGTTATTCTAGAAGCGAAAATTGTCGAGGTTGAATTGAGCGATGGTTTTCAATCAGGAATCAACTGGACTGCATTAGGTCGGCCTGGAGAGGGTAAAACGATACTGGGCGCACAGTCAGGTGGTGGCAGTATATTTAGTGGTACGGGTGTGACCGGTACGGCGGGTAGTGCAGTTAATTTACAGCCAGGTGTTGCGCCATTTACAGGGATTACCGACACCGCATTGGGTGGAGTGTTTTCATTAGCATTGAACTTAAATGATTTTACGGCGTTTATTGAATTGCTTGAAACACAAGGTAATGTGCAAGTGCTTTCTAGTCCACGTGTTTCAACTATTAATAACCAAAAGGCGGTTATTAAAGTAGGTAACGATGAGTTCTTTGTTACAGGTGTGACCAATACAACCGTAACGGGAACATCAACAACAAGCTCACCAACAGTGACACTGACACCGTTTTTCTCTGGTATTGCGCTGGATGTGATTCCACAGATTGATGAAGACGATAATGTGATTTTACATATCCATCCAACAGTGAGCGAAGTATTAGAGCAAGTGAAAAGTTTCACTATTGATGGACAAGTGCAAAGTTTGCCGCTTGCTCGCAGTAGTGTGCGGGAATCAGATAGCATTGTTCGTGCAAAATCAAATCAAATTATTGTGATTGGCGGTTTGATGCAAAACACAAGTCGGGATCGTGTTGGCGCAACACCAGTGTTAGGTTCATTGCCCGTGATAGGTTCATTGTTTAATCACACGGTTGAATCAAGCACCAAAAGTGAGTTAGTCATTTTGTTGCGCCCAATTGTTGTTAATACACCAGCAGCTTGGAAAAATTCGCTTGAGAAATCTGTTACTCGAGTTAGATCGCTGCAAGGCAAATAGGATAAAGGGTGCAAGCGCATCCAGCGGGATAAAGTATGTACTTGGAGCACTTTACCTTAAGTGAACTTCCTTTTTCGATAACGCCGGATACCGGTTTTTATTATAATAACCCTAGTCATCAACAAGCAATGAATGTGTTGCAGGTTGCGCTGCGTAGTGGTGAGGGGTTTATTAAAATAACAGGTGAAGTAGGTACAGGTAAAACATTACTATGTCGTCAATTGCTTAATCAATTATCGAATGATGAACAATACGTGACAGCGTATCTCCCCAATCCCAATATGAGTCCCTCTGATTTAAATTTAGCACTGGCTGCAGAGATGGGACTGGAATGCGATAAAGATGATAGTCAACATAATATTCTAAAGTTGATAAATGAACGATTGATTGCATTAGCAGCTGATGAAAAAAAAGTTGTGTTGTTGATCGATGAAGCGCAGGCAATGCCAGAAGCTTCTTTAGAAGCACTACGTTTATTAACGAATCTTGAAACAGAAAAAAGTAAATTACTGCAAATCATTTTGTTTGGCCAACCAGAATTAGATAGCACATTGGAGCGCCCTTCAATACGGCAATTAAAGCAACGAATTATTTTTTCGTATGCATTAGAACCAATGGGTAAAGAAGGGATACAAGCCTATCTGGCACATCGTTTATTGACCGCGGGTTATGCGGGAATACCACTGTTTAATGGAGCTGTTATTGAGCGGCTTTTTTTTGCAAGTCGCGGTATACCTAGGTTGGTAAACATATTGGCACATAAATCATTAATGGTTGCTTACGGCCAAGGTGCGCGAAAAATTTCTGTGCAACATATGCAGGCTGCTATCGCTGATACAGAAGATGCAAGTGAACCAGATAAGGTCACCAATCGATGGATAGCCGGGCTTGCTGGTGTGGTGGTAAGTTTATTGCTTGCGATTGGCGTATATATTTATATGGGAACCGTAGCATGAGTGTGATTAATCAAATGCTCAAAGACCTTGAACAGCGTCGAGCGCAAGGTTTTGATAATGATGCGGGTATGCTTGAAGATCTAGATGCCAGTGTGAGTGAAAACAACCGTGCAACATCGTCATCTAAAAAAATATTATGGTTACTGTTGGGGTTACTCTTTTTTGTCATAGTTGGGGTTGGTTTTTTCTTTAGTCAGATGTGGCAACAAAAAAATTCAGCAAGTAACGTTGTTGAAGAACAAAAAGAAAACACACCTTTTGTTGTGGCAACTCCGAAGCCTGCGAAGATGGCTACACCAGTGACTAATGATATTGAGTTAGAAGAAACCCAACAGGTAAATACTCCTGTTGTTGTGGCAACTCCGAAGTCTGCGAAGATGGCTACACCAGTGACTAATGATATTGAGTTAGAAGAAACCCAACAGGTAAATGCTCCTATTATTGTAGCAACACGGAAGTCCGCACCCGTGATTAACGATATTGAGTTAGAAGAACCTAAACAGCTAAATATTGCTCCTGTTATTACTGCGCAGTTGCAACAAGATGAAATAGTAGCGACTATTAAAGATGAAGTGATAAATAAAGAAGTTATTATTTCAGATATTTCACCTACACCGCTTATCGCAACAGGTTCGCGAGAAGTCATTACTGTGCGAGGTAATGGTTTTGTTGCTCCTCTTAAAGTGACCATGGAGTGGGATGCTGGTCGTGCATTTAAGGAGTTAGAGACATGGCAAACAAAGATTATTTCACAAACAGAAATACAGCTACATGTGAATCTTGGGTCAACAGCAGATGAATGGCGCATGATTGTTGAGCAAAATAATAATGAGAAAAGAGCTGAATATAAATTTAGTGTTGTTGCACCGGCCAAAGTCGAATTACAGGAGATAGAAAAGAAAAGCGTTTTTAATAAGAAACCCACGCAATTAACAAAGCAAGAGAAAGTACGCCTTAACTATATTGAAGCGAATTATTTATTACAACAAGGAGACATAAGGAAGGCGAAAGATGTATTGCAAGAAATATTACTGTTGGACGCGAACCATAGTCAGGCACGAGAAACATTGGCGGGACTTTTATTCAGAGAAAAACAATATGTGGAAGCGAGTTTAGTATTAGAAGCAGGCTTAGGTTTACAACCGGATAAGGTTTCATTTGTTTTGTTGTTGGCCCAAATTTACACAGAGCAAGGACAAGATCCGTTAGCGATTAAAATGTTAGAACGTATTCGGCCAGAGGTTGTTGGCAACAGTGATTTTTACGCATTGTTAGCCGCTTTATATCAACGTGGTGCTAAATACAACGAAGCTACAGTGATTTACAAAAAATTACTCGACGTATATCCAAGAAAAGCAGTTTGGTGGATGGGGTTAGGTTTGTCATTACAAGCAATAGAACGTAAACAGGATGCATGGCAGGCATATAAAAATGCCTTGTCTGCGCAAGGTTTGACTGAGGAGCTAAGACGTTTTATTCAGTCGCAGATGCAGGTTCTTCAATAGTCGGTTTTTTATTATCTTCATCAGGTCTGCAGAGTTGTTGTATTTGATTCCGAAGAAAAGCATTTTGATCTTCTAAGATTGAAATACAGTCTGTTAATTCGTGTTGCTGACCTTCAATAATATCGAGCACAAGCCCAATTTGCATAGCTATGTCTTTACTTTTGACAACACTGGTTATGTATTCACGCAATTGGGTTATGTTGGCAGCCTGACTTTTCATCATCTCGCCAAGACCAATATCGTCGTCATCTTTAGTGAGTTGTGCTCTGATAGCACCAAATAGATCATGGTCACGTAAAAGCTGTTTAAATTGGGCAACGGCATTTAGCCAAAACTCCTCATCACGATTGTCCAGGTCTTTTGCTAATTCATTTTCAATAACCAGTAGGTCTGCGCGTAGTTTAAGAATAATTTGCTCTATGTGATCAGATTCGGATAATTGCTCTGCATCTTGGAAACTGAGTTCTTCGTAACGCCCACTAGTCAATTTTGATTCCATAAAAAGATAAGTACTGGCATCTGGCTTGATGACGTCATTTTTATCCTGAGTATTTTTCTTCTCTTCTATTTGTTTATTTTTTTTATGACAAGATTGACGCCACTTGAAGCAAAAGAAGACAGCGGCAACAATTGCAAAAATAAATAGCTGCGCAAATATAATGACCGCATATGTCGGTATTTGATTCATAGCTTAGTAAATCACTCAATAAATATGTTCGTTGTGAACTTTGACGATCTATCGTCAATAAAGGAATAATGATAAATATATTTTTAAAAACCAGTTTTAAAACATGGTTTAGTAAATGAGTTTAGCTGGGAGACTGGCTGGAATTACTCGGTTTATGAGTATGGACTTTGTTACGACCATTGCGCTTGGCTTGAAAGAGAGCGTCATCGGCACTAGAGATAAGTTGTTCAGATTGCTGTTCAATACTAAGGATGCTATGCGCAGGGTAGGCTGTTGCGACACCAATAGAGATAGTTACATGAAGCTCGCCAGTATTGGTATTGGCCATGACATTGGTTTCAATTGCGTTACGTAATCTTTCGGCAGTTTCTTCAGCAAACCCTGTATCCGTATTACTGAGTAAGATCGCAAATTCTTCGCCACCAAAACGTGCCAATACATCACTTCTACGCATGTGGGCATCAAGGTGCTTAGAAACTTCTCTTAACACTTTGTCGCCAGTGGGATGGCCATGATCGTCGTTAATACTTTTGAAATGATCAATATCAATAAACAAACAAGAAAGAGGATGAGTGTTACGTCTTGAGCGTTCTACTTCTTCAATAATGCGTTGGTCAAAGAAGCGGCGGTTATTTAAAGAAGTGAGTGCATCGGTTAAACCTGTGCGTTTGAGCCGTTCAAGATTGAGCGTGTTTTCAAGGCAAATGGTAATAATGGCGGTTAGACGTTGCAGTAAATCTGTGCCGGTACCATTTATATAGCGCTTATCATCATGGCTGCCGAGATTTAAACACCCAATAGTACGTCCGTGTCGTACTAGTGGTAATTGCGCAACACTGTTTAAACTAGCCTGATGCTGGGTAAATAATTTGCTATGCGATTTGGCTTTATAAGCACCCAGTATAGGGTCAGACGCGAAACAGAGTTCTTGTTGAGTTGAGGGATTGCTGTCGTTAAACATTAGCTGCGGCAAGCTAGCTAAGTCGACCCCTTCATCTTCCAAAATGGTGCGTATTTCTGAATGTGGATCCTCGAGCATGATACTAATCGCATCAAGTTCAAAGTCTTGTGGGTACTGATTAAGAATCATGCTAATGAGTTCAGACATGCTCGCTGCGCCGAGCAATAATAACTCTAATGATTGTAGTCGTTGGTATTTGTCTTCATTGCGCCGCGCTTCAGCGAGCAGCACACGCATATTGCGTTGTAGGGTGCGAGTGTCACTACTTGATTGGTGCATAATATGAGCGGCCATTCTGTCCATGGGTTAAGCGTAGTTAAAGCCCTACGCAATACATGCGATCTGTGTCACATTATGCGAATTCCACACTATATTGCCAGTTTTATATTTTTTTGGTGTTTATGAGGGTGGTTCAGCACGACAAAAACACCATACCGATACACGTCGAGCACCAGCTTGTTTTAATTCTTTAGCGAGTATATTGACGGTTGTGCCAGTGGTCATCACATCATCAATGATTGCAATGTGACGATCCTTGATTGAATAGTGGGTGATATAGGCATTGTGTAGATTTTTTGTGCGTCGTCTAACCGATAGGCTGGATTGAGGCGGCGCTGCCTTCACGCGTTGAGCAAGATCATTTAAGAGTGGTATTTGTAACTGTTTTGAAATATGCCGAGCCAATTCCAGTGACTGGTTATAGCCCCTTTCTTGTTGTCGTGAAGCGTGTAGGGGTACGGGTAATAATCCATCAGGTAAATCCTCAAAAGCCGCTAGAGTGTGGTGGATTTGGTCTGCCATTAATTGCCCCAGCAACTTGGTAACGGTAAGTTTGCCGCGAAACTTCATAGCGTGGATAAGATAGTCAAAGGGGGCGATATAAGGGAAAAACGCAAGGCTATGATCAAAATAAGGCGGTTTTTGTATGCATTGTCCGCATAGCCGAGTCTGTAGGAGTGCCGTGGTATTAAGAAAGCCTTCAAGCCGCTCAAAACCGCCTTCCATGGGGTTCGCACAACGCAAACATGTTTCACCCAGTATAGGTAGATCGCCCAGACAAGCCTTACACAGAGCCAAATCGCGGCCGGTATACCCAATGTCACCGCAAAGCAGGCAAGGCTGAGGTAATAATGCAATTAGCTTATTTTTTAACCAATAGTCAACCATCGGATTCCTTTCCCGTTGACAACCAGACTCCGCTGGCTAAGATGCACCCATTCTAACTACTTTTTAGTTTTTTTGTGGAGAAACCTCTTATGACCACCAGCACTACGACGGTTGCCAATATGGCAACAACTAAGGCTAATCCATTGCGTCATGATTGGAGTGTTGCAGAGATAGAGGCCTTGTTCGCTTTACCATTTAATGATCTGTTATTTCGTGCGCAAACGCTGCATCGTGAATTTTTTGATGCAAACACAGTGCAAGTCAGCACGCTGATGAGTATTAAAACCGGTTCGTGTCCGGAAGATTGTGCCTATTGCCCACAGAGTGCCCACCATGACACCGGTCTTGAAAAAGAAAAGCTGCTCGCCATTGAAAATATTATGAAAGAGGCGCGCGCGGCAAAAGACAAAGGTGCATCACGTTTTTGTATGGGGGCAGCATGGCGCAGCCTAAATGATCGCGATGTGGATTATATTGTCGAGTTAGTCAGTGGCGTTAAAGAACTTGGCATGGAAACCTGTATGACGCTGGGTATGCTTAAAGAAGATCAAGCTCAAACACTCAAAGAAGCCGGTCTGGATTATTACAATCATAATCTTGATACGTCACGTGAATACTATGGCGAGATCATCACCACACGTACTTACGATGATCGCCTGGAAACGTTACAGCATGTGCGTGATGCTGGTATGAATGTTTGTTGTGGCGGTATTGTCGGTATGGGTGAAGATCGTAGTGATCGCGCAGGACTGCTTTATGAATTGGCAACTATGCCAAAACACCCAGAGAGTGTACCGATTAACCTCCTCGTACAAGTTGAAGGCACGCCACTGAAAGGTGTTGATGCACTAGACAGTTTTGAATTTATTCGCACCATTGCAGTAGCAAGAATTTTAATGCCTGCTTCTTATGTTCGACTGTCAGCTGGTCGTGAAAATATGAATGATGAAACACAGGCATTGTGTTTCCTCGCGGGTGCGAATTCTATTTTCTATGGCGAGAAATTACTTACTACCCCGAATCCTGAATCAGACAAAGACATGCAATTATTTGCGCGTTTAGGGCTGCAAACCGAAGCAACGAGTTGTTCTGAAGTTTCGTAAGTATGTTTGAGTTAGGTGGTTTTCTTCAGCAGCAGTACGAGCAGGACTTATACCGTAGACGTATAAGTTGTGAAGGTATGCAAGGGCCATTACAGGTTTGCGATGGAAAACAATTTTTATCTTTTTGTAGTAATGACTACCTTGGTTTAGCCGCTGACCCGCGTATTGCAAAGAGCATGCGTGATGCAACAGAGCAATATGGTGTTGGTAGTGGTGCGGCACATCTAATTAATGGACACACAACGGCACATCATGCGCTCGAAGAAGAGTTAGCTGAATTTACTGGACGCGAGCGAGCGTTGTTATTTTCGACAGGCTACATGGCTAACCTTGGTGTTGTTAGCGCGTTAGTGGGTCGTAATGACGAAGTAATCGCAGATAAGTTAGTACATGCCTCATTGATCGATGCGGCGAAATTATCGAGTGCAAAATTGCATCGTTATCAACACGCTGATATTTCATCACTGTCGGCGCGTTTAGAAAAACAGACATTATCTAAAAGACTCATTGTCACCGACGGTGTATTTAGTATGGATGGTGATATCGCACCTTTACCCGATATGGTCAACCAACTTGATAGGCATAAGAATACAGCAATCTTATTGGATGATGCGCATGGTATAGGTGTACTAGGTAAACATGGTCGCGGTTGTGTTGAACATTTCAATTGTAATAATGAGATTGATATTTTGATGGGCACTTTAGGTAAGGCTTTTGGTACCTTTGGTGCCTTTGTCGCAGGTAGTGAAGAACTCATTGAAACATTGATTCAGTCAGCGCGTAGTTATATTTTCACAACGGCTATGCCAGGGGCGATTGCCGAAGCGACACGTACTAGTTTAAAAATTGTAAATACTGCGAATGACCGCCGGGAAAAATTAAAATCATTAATTTTTCAATTCAGAAAAGGGGCGCAGCAATTAGGATTAACACTCGCCGACTCAATAACACCTATTCAACCTATTATTGTTGGCAGTGCAGAACAAGCCGTGAAAATGAGTAAGGGTTTAGCCGAAAAAAATATTCTTGTTAGTGCAATTCGACCACCTACTGTGCCAGCAGGAACGGCTCGACTGCGCGTTACTTTCAGTGCCGCACATGATGAAACACAAGTAGACAAACTGCTCTTGGCCTTGGAATCATTGGCATGACGCAATTGCACTCGATAACGTATGGAGAAAACAAGAAACCCAATTTAGTTTTGTTGCATGGCTGGGGAGCACACAGCGGCGTTTGGCAAACGGTCATACCGATTTTGCAAGAAAGTTTTTTTATTACATGTATCGATTTACCTGGACATGGTAATAGCCCTGAACTTGCTGATAACAGTATTGAAAGTTGGGCGAAGGCGGTATTGGATGTTGCCCCTGAAAAAGCAATTTGGTTAGGTTGGTCGCTTGGTGGCCTGATTAGCCAATGTGCTGCTGCTATGAAAAAAGATCGTATTGAAAAATTAATATTGTTGGCATCAACGCCAAAGTTTGTTGCGACAGAGGATTGGTCGGAGGCAGTTGATAAAAAAACATTCAATGAATTTTATGCCGAAGTGGTTCGTGAACCGGATACAAGCCTGTTACGTTTTATTGCAATACAAACACGTGGCAGTAAAACGGCAAGCCAAGATAGTCGTGTACTACGTAAAACCTTGTTAAATCCTTCGCCAAAACCAGCTACATTGGATGTGGGCATGAAGTTATTGTTAACCACCGACTTACGAGAAGAATTAAATAAAGTGGCATGCCCAGTTTTTGTCGTAGGTGGGGAGCGAGACAGCTTAGTACCAAAGACGGCTTTATCTATTATTAGTCAATTATTGATGAACGCGAAATATATCGTAATTAAAAAGGCAGGGCATGCACCGTTTCTTTCCCATGCGACGGAATTTTGTGAACTGTTGAATGATTTTTGTTTTGACCGTATTACCGGAAATTATAAGGAAGCGAAGTGAACGATCTGACTTCATATAAACAACAAGCCGTACAAAAGTCATTTGGCCGTGCGGCAAAAACGTATGATGAGGCGGCTGTATTGCAACGTGAAGTTGCGACGCGCATGCTTGAAAGATTGGATTATATTAAGGCAAGTCCAACACGTATTTTAGATTTAGGTTGTGCAACCGGAGAGTATTCAGCGCGGCTTGCACGGATGTATAAAAAAGCGCAAGTGATCAGCTTAGACATTGCTGAACCGATGTTGAAAGAAGTACGCCGCCGTTCAACATGGTGGCACCCCATCGATCGTGTGTGTGGTGATATACAGGCCTTGCCCATTGCAGACAACTCAATAGATCTTATTTTTTCTAGTTTGGCCTTACAGTGGTGTGGCTCACTCGATGATGCTTTTAGTGAGTTTCGTCGCGTATTAAAACCAGGTGGCTTTGTAATGTTTTCCACTTTTGGTCCCGATACATTAAAAGAGTTACGCGCTAGCTGGGCAGAAGTTGATGATGAGCGGCATGTGCATGACTTTATTGATATGCATGATATTGGTGATGAGATGTTACGCTCGGGCTTATCGCAACCAGTGATGGATATTGAAACACTGACGCTAACGTACAACGATGCCTATGCATTGATGCGTGAACTTAAAGATATTGGCGCACATAATATTGCTAAGCAGCGAAATAGAAATTTAACAACCAAGTCACGACTTAAAGCGGTTGTGAATGCGTACGAACAATTCCGAACAGACGGCGTGTTACCGGCCAGTTATGAAATTGTTTATGGTCATGCATGGTGTGATGAAACCAAAGTGGGTGATCCTAGTAATGGGGTCAGCATTGAAGCATTACGGAGTTCGCTGGAATGAAGGGTTTCTTTATTGCTGGTACAGATACGGGTGTCGGCAAGACAGTATGTGGGGCCGTGTTACTTGAGGCTTTCAAGCAGCAAGGCCTGTCGACTATTGCGATGAAGCCGATCGCCAGTGGTTGTGAACAAACACCTCAAGGGCTACGCAATGAAGATGCCTTATTGCTCATGGAGCACATGACGGCCACAGCAAGTTATGAAGAAGTAAATCCGTATACCTTTGAGCCACCGATGGCACCGCACTTAGTGGCTGCTCGCGAAGGATTAACGATTAATAGTGGATCGTTGACTGAACAGGCGCAGCAACTTTCAACACGTGCTGATCGTATCGTGATTGAAGGCGCGGGTGGTTGGCTCGCCCCCCTAAATGAAACGCAAAGTTTTGCTGATTTGGCGATTGGCTTTGGTGTGCCAGTGATACTGGTCGTGGGTATTCGCTTGGGTTGCCTTAACCATGCCTTGCTCACAATTGAAAATATGCAGCAACGCGGTGTGCAGGTTGCAGGCTGGATCGCAAATATCGGTCTGGAAGAAACGGCAAACTGTCTTGATATTAATGAAAATATCGCCAGTCTTGTTTCGCGCATCTCTGCTCCCTTATTGGCTACCGTGCCGCGAATCGAAAATCAGTCAATAGCGGCAGCAGCGTCGTTGATTAATATAGATAATTTGTGATTCCGTTTTTAGCGTCATTGCAAGGTCTAAAAGCAGAAGTAATCCAGCGGTTGATTTATCACTATCTACATCCAATGACTGGCATTTGCCCGTAAAGCACCATTTGAGGTGCCCTGTCTCCTTCGACAATTTTAGGTTGTAAATCAAGGCGTCGATATGCCATCTCTTGTTGTTGTGATAATCATCATCAGATAGCGCGGTTGCCCATTGTTATTTTGTCTTGACCTATCTATCGATTATTTATGGAAAAGTAACCATGAAGGCGTCATGGGTATACCCCTTTGATTTGTAAGTGTATCTGTGTCATGGTGCGTCTGTAGTTGAGGTTTAATATAACAATAAGCATATAAGTCATTGCTAATATGAGTATTTATGAGTCTCTCATTCAAACATTCTATTAGCACGATTTTGGGGCATGATTTAGTATGCTCGTGCTAAATTTTAAGGGATGAGCTTAATATTTGCTGGCTCATGGGAGGCAGTAGTGGTCAGCAACACTGATTTTGCTACTGAGATATGGAATTATTTCCCCGCACTTAGCTGTAAATAAAGAAGGTAGCGTTAAAAAAAGTTGCCCGTATATACAGAATTTAACGAATTATAACTATAGAGAGAGTGGAGCATGTCCGTACGTAAACTGAAACAGGCAGCGATGATGCTGTTCAGCTCAGTCTTGGTCATGGCATCTAATTTTGCATGGGCTGAAAATAGTAGCCTGAATTTGCGCAAAGGTGTCACCGAGGTGAGTCGAGATGCATACGATCTACATATGATTGTATTGTGGATTTGTGTTGTTATTGGTGTTGTCGTATTTGGTGCGATGATTTATTCAATGTTTGCACATCGTAAATCAAAAGGTGCTGTTGCAGCGACCTTCCATGAAAGTCATAAAGTGGAAGTGCTTTGGACGGTCATTCCATTCATTATCTTAATTGCTCTGGCAATTCCAGCTACGACGAACTTGCTCAAACTTGAAGACGCAAGCAACCCTGATGTGACCGTTAAAGTAACGGCTTACCAGTGGAAGTGGCAGTACGAGTACATGGACGGTGATGCTGAGGGTGTAAAATTCTTTAGTAAACTCGATCAAGCGAGTGAAGATGCACGCGCTATGAATTCGGGTATTGATGTATCAACTGTTCCTAATTACCTAAATAACGTAGATAAAGAACTCGTTATTCCTACGGGTAAAAAAGTTCGTTTCTTAATTACATCAAATGACGTTATTCACTCTTGGTGGGTGCCTGATTTTGGTTTCAAGAAAGACGCTATTCCGGGTTACATCAATGAAGCTTGGACCAAGGTAGAAGACCCTGGTACTTACCGCGGTAAATGCGCCGAGCTTTGTGGTAAAGACCACGGCTTTATGCCCGTCGTTGTTGTCGCTAAAGAAGAAGGCGAATACAAAAAATGGGCTGCGGCTAAGAAAGCCGCTGCTGCTGCTGAAGCTGCCGCTGCTGCAAGCGATAAGACTTGGAGCAAGGCTGAGTTGATGACTAAAGGCGCGAGTGTTTACGCGAGTAGCTGTGCTGCTTGTCACCAAGCAAATGGTGAGGGTACAGGTCCATTCCCAGCACTTAAGGGAAGCCCACTAGCGACAGCAGATTCTGCTGCTGGACACATCGACATTGTTGTTAACGGTAGTAAAACTAACCCGTTAATGGCTGCTTACGGTGCACAACTTAATGACTTGGATTTGGCTGCGGTTATTACCTACGAGCGTAATAGCTGGGGCAACGAAGCAAGTATTGTTCAACCTAAAGACGTTAAGGCTGCCCGCTAAAGCGCGCGTTTCTGGAGATTAATATTATGAGTACAGCTCACGCAGAACACGATCACCACGGCGCCCCTAGCGGATTAAGTCGTTGGTTGTTCACAACTAACCATAAAGATATTGGTACTTTGTACCTGTGGTTCTCTTTTGCCATGCTATTAATTGGTGGATCATTCGCGATGGTTATCCGTCTTGAATTACTCCAACCTGGTATGCAATGGGTAGATCCAAACTTCTTTAACTCAATGACAACCATGCATGGTTTGATCATGGTATTCGGTGCCATTATGCCGGCCTTCGTTGGTCTTGCTAACTGGCTTGTACCTATGATGATTGGTGCACCGGATATGGCATTGCCTCGTATGAATAACTGGAGTTTCTGGATTCTACCTTTCGCAGGTACCATGTTGCTTGGAACGATGTTCATGGAAGGCGGCGGTCCTAACTTCGGTTGGACTTTCTACGCACCACTTTCAACGACATTTGCACCAGCAAGTACGGACTTCTTCATCTTTGCCGTGCACATGCTAGGTTTCTCATCCATCATGGGTTCGATTAACATTATCGCTACTATCATGAATATGCGTGCCCCAGGTATGACCCTCATGAAAATGCCATTGTTCGTATGGACGTGGTTGATTACAGCGTTCTTGTTGATTGCGGTTATGCCAGTACTTGCGGGTGCGGTAACCATGATGTTGACTGACCGTAATTTCGGCACATCATTCTTTGATGCTGCTGGTGGTGGTGACCCAGTATTGTTCCAGCATGTGTTCTGGTTCTTCGGCCATCCTGAAGTTTACATCATGATCTTGCCTGCCTTCGGTGTGGTATCTCAAATCATTCCTACGTTTGCACGTAAGAAACTGTTTGGTTACAGCTCAATGGTTTACGCGACAGCATCAATTGCTTTCTTGTCATTCATTGTTTGGGCTCACCACATGTTTACAGTGGGTATGCCCGTCGCAGGTGAATTATTCTTCATGTATGCAACAGTATTGATTGCCGTACCTACAGGTGTGAAAGTCTTTAACTGGGTAGCAACTATGTGGAAGGGTTCAATGACATTTGAGCTGCCTATGAAGTGGGCACTTGCATTTGTTATCTTGTTCACTATCGGCGGTTTCTCAGGATTGATGCTCGGTATTGCACCGGTTGATTTCCAATACCACGATACTTACTTTGTTGTAGCTCACTTCCATTACGTACTCGTAACTGGCGCGTTGTTTTCTATCATCGCTGCGGTTTATTACTGGTTACCAAAATGGACTGGCCACATGTACAGCGAGAGCCTAGGTAACTGGCACTTCTGGACATCAGTGATCTTCGTAAACATTACCTTCTTCCCACAGCATTTCTTGGGTCTAGCAGGTATGCCACGTCGTATTCCTGATTACAATGCGGCCTTTGCTGACTTCAACTTCATGTCGAGTATCGGTGCATTTGGTTTCGGTCTTTCGCAATTGTTGTTCTTGGCGCTGATTATTAAGTGTATCAAGGGCGGCGAAAAGGCAACTGATGAAGTATGGGAAGGTGCAGAGGGTCTGGAATGGACTGTTGCATCACCAGCGCCATACCATACGTTTGCTGAAGCACCAGAGGTTAAATAATTAGACGTAAAATTACCCAGTAATAATTTTATTACTGGGTAATGTCTAAATAAAAGTTTATGGAAAATCGTAAGCAAAAGAAAGCAACAAAAGTAGTTGGATTGTTAGCGCTATTAGCACTAACTTTTTATGTAGGTTTCATTTTGCTTGTTACATTTAGATGAATGATGAACAACAGCAAGCGAATAAGCGTACAGTAGGAAAGCTTTCGTTAACAGCAGTAGCAATGGTGGTATTTGCATTAGTTGTACTGCCAGCACTGTATAACCTTATTTGCGATGTGACGGGTCTGGGTGGAAAAACAGGCCGAATAGAGAAAGAACAAGCATTGGCAACGCGGCCGGATAAAACGCGGTTGGTTAAGATAGAGTTTGATGCCAATGTGAATGCTGGTTTGCCATGGGAATTTAAGGCGCTAACAAAGCGTATGGAAGTTCACCCCGGCGAAGTAGCGACAGTATCGTATTATGCGAAGAATATTAGCAATAGAACGATTGTGGGGCAGGCAGTACCGTATGTCGCACCAATAAAAGTTGCAAAGTATTTTAACAAGACTGAGTGTTTTTGTTTTTCGCAGCAAAAATTTGGCCCAGGTGAAGACAAAGAAATGCCACTACGGTTTATTGTCGATCCGGATTTGCCAAAAGATGTAAATACGATAACGCTGTCTTATACATTTTTTGATACAAAACAGAGCGGAGTGGAGGAGGTTCCAGTTAAAACTGGAAAGGCTACACCGCAATAATAAAGGCTTCGGCCAAATAACGAAAACGTCGATGCAATTGCAGATGGCGTCGTAAATTTGCAACATTAAAGTTAGAGAGGATAATAGTATGTCTCAAGCAAGCGGTAGCTACTACTTACCGGAACCGAGCAAATGGCCACTTATTGGCTCTATCGGTATGTTCCTTATGCTGTTCGGTTTTGCCGGTTCATTATCGACAGACACGCCTGTTGGTGAAGGTAACTTAACAGTCATGTACATTGGTATGGCTGTTATCATCTTTATGTTATTTGGCTGGTTTGGTCAGGTGATTCGTGAAAGCGAAAGTGGTGCTTATAATTCACAAGTTGATGTTTCTTTCCGCATGGGAATGATGTGGTTTATCTTCTCAGAAGTAATGTTCTTCGCGGCTTTCTTCGGCGCACTTTACTACATTCGCACACTTTCTGTGCCATGGTTAGGCGGCGCTGATAATAATGTCGCAACCAATGAGTTTTTATACAACGGTTTTGTACCTTCATGGCCACTAAATGTTATGCCAGATGCCGCTGCTGGTGGTTACAGTGTCTTTAAAGAAACCATCGGTGCATGGGGTATTCCTGCTCTGAATACAGCATTACTATTAACTTCTGGTATCACAGTGACATTAGCCCACTGGGCACTAAAGAAAGGTAATCGTGCGGGTCTGACTTTCTGGTTGTTCGCAACGGTTGTATTAGGTTTTGTGTTCGTTGGTTTCCAAGCATACGAATACATCCATGCTTACTCAATTGGCCTGAAACTTTCTTCAGGTGTATACGGTTCAACCTTCTTCATGTTGACTGGTTTCCATGGTCTACATGTAACAATTGGTGCCATCATGTTGTTGGTGATGATGTTTCGTTCAATGAAAGGTCATTTTACAGATGAAAATCATTTTGCATTTGAAGCTGCCGCTTGGTACTGGCACTTTGTTGATGTCGTTTGGTTGGGTCTGTTTGTCTTCGTTTACGTATTGTAAGAGAAGATAATAGATACAAAAAAGGCGCTGTCTCTATGACAGCGCCTTTTTATTGTCTGCAAACTATAAAAAAGTTTTATTGATAAATCGGATTAGGGTTGGGTTGAATATAACCGAGTTTGATGAGCACGATTAAGGTCGCAAATAGCACCACTGAAACACCGATACGGAGACTGAGCGCTTTTACGGTACGGTTACCTTTACCTTTATCCGTGACCATATAACGCATAGCACTAAAAAGTGCGAAAACGATGCCAGCTAATATACTAATTACAATAATTTTCATTTCGCTATATCTCTGTGTTTAATCTATGCATAGTATACGCATATCCACTACGAGACACAGCTAGAGAACCTAATGCAAATAGGCGCATATCAATTTAAACCATCAGGGGCGACATCGCTGATTGCCGCTGTTGTATTCCTAATACTGATGTCACTGGGGCTTTGGCAGTTAAGCAGGGCAGAGCAGAAGGCGAGTACGCAACAAGCGTTGAATGCGAGTCTCTCGTTGTCTGAGCTAGAAATAGTGTCACCGCTCAATGTGGATGAGGTTAACCGCTTTCGTCATGTACGACTAGAGGGGCGGTTTGATACACAGCACCAATACCTATTGGATAATCGTATTCACAAAGGCAGGCCAGGTTTTCTGGTGATCACACCGTTTTGGTATGCGAATGAGAACTCAGTGTTGTTGGTGAATAGGGGATGGTTGCCATTGGGGCAAACAAGGCAGGATTTACCCAATATTACGGTGGCAGATGCACCGCGTGTTATTAGGGGAATTCTGGCTGATTTACCGGGGAAATTACCCAGTTTTGGCATAGGCCCCTCCACTAGTGGAGGCGGTTGGCCAAGAATCATCCGTGACGTGGAAATTGAACAGATCGGCTTGGACTTGGGGTACACTATGTCGCCATATTTGTTGCAGCTTGAGCAAGCAGACTCAGCTGCCTATACGCAAAATTGGCAGGCTATTGCGAGTGGGCCTGAGAAAAATCAGAGTTATGCCATTCAATGGTTTAGCATGGCGCTGGTGATAGTTATTTTATTTATCGGCTTGAATAGCCGACGTTTGGAGGAGTAGTCGTGGAACAGCAGTCAAAAAAATCGGGTATGGATCCGCGTCTAACGCTTATCTTGATGGTCTTGGTATTTGTAGTACCGGTTGGTATGGCGATTGTTCTACACAGCCTTGGTGATGGCTACAAAACCGCAACAACGACCAACTGGGGTAACTTAGTAACACCGGTTCGCCCATTCCCAAATTTTTCAACAACAACGCTTGCCAACGAAAAGTTTGATCGTGAAATGCTCAATGGCAAATGGACCATGTTTTATATTGATTCAGCCGCTTGTAATGAAAGCTGCTTTAATAATCTTTATACAGTCAGACAATCACGACTCGGTATGGGTGGAGAGAAAGGACGTGTACAACGCGTTATGCTGCTGACAGACGAGGGAAGCAAAGAGCAGTTGGATAAAATAATAAACGAACATAAAGGCATGCATATCATTCGTCTTGATAAAGACGTGCTGGCAGAAGTCATTGAAAATTTTGAGTTTGATGGTTTAGTGGATGCAGCCACTGCACAGCGAATCTATTTTATTGATCCACTTGGTAACCTGATGATGCACTATGAAAGTGATATTAGCCCACGGGGTGTGGTTAAAGATCTTGAACGTTTGTTGAAGTATTCAAGAATTGGTTAAAAGGCTATCGCAATGAATGAAGAAACACAGACAAACGGAAATGAAGAAGTAGTCGCAAAAGAAATTACTTGGCGTGATTACTACAACCTTTGTAAACCAAAGGTCGTTATGTTGATCGTATTTACTGCGGTAGTCGGTATGTTATTGGCAGTGCCCGGTGTGGTGCCTTGGCAGCCATTTGTATTCGGCACAATTGGTATAGGGCTTGCCGCCGCATCGGCTGCGGCGATCAATCAAGTTGTTGATCAGCGCATTGATGCGATTATGGCTCGTACTAAAAATCGGCCACTTCCAACAGGGCACATGGATAACAAACGTGCGCTTGCGTTTGCTTTTACCATTGGCATCATTGCAATGATTGTCTTGGTTGTGTTTGTTAATGTACTAACAGCAATTTTAACTTTTGCATCACTAATAGGTTATGCCGTTGTTTATACAATGTATCTAAAATATGCGACACCACAGAATATTGTGATCGGTGGCGCAGCTGGTGCAGCGCCACCGGTGCTAGGTTGGACTGCGATAACAGGTGATATTAATGCACACTCACTATTATTATTTCTTATTATTTTCGCGTGGACACCACCGCATTTTTGGGCATTAGCAATACATCGCCACAAAGAATATGCAAAGGTTGATGTGCCGATGTTACCAGTGACACACGGTCTAGAATTCACACGCTTACAAATATTGCTTTACACAATTATTCTTATTGTTGTCACAATCTTGCCATTTGTAACACTAATGAGCGGTGTGTTTTATTTAGCAGGTGCACTCGCACTTGGGTTTGGTTTTCTTTATTACTCGCTTGAGGTGAGAAAAGCAGAAGATGAAACAATGCCGATCAAGACATTTGGTTATTCAATTTTTTATTTGATGGCCTTGTTCGCATTCTTATTGATTGACCATTACATACCGTACTAAATTAATTTTTTACGTTATTTGCTATCGAGTGTATTGATCTTATCCCAATCAACTGGTGGCGGATTTTCGATATAGTGTTTAGCACGCAGGGAAAATTTCTTTGAGGCAAGATCACCGTTTTCGCCCAGCTTACTAAATATTTTGTAAGCGGTTTTAAAATCGGCATCGCGATAGGCACTTAATGCAACCGCGAAATTATCGAGCAATTCCGTATTCGCAATCATTTCTGGCTGCAATGGTTCGTAAACAGTCGTTGGTGTTGCTTTACCCTTAACGCGAACAATATCTAATTCACGTACCTGAATACGGTCACCGCATTGGGCAATGGTTGTGTCACTTGCCATAATGGTGGTGCCATACATTTTGTTAACACCTTCGATACGTGCAGCCAGATTAACTGCATCGCCCATGACTGTGTAGTTAAGTCGTTTAGAAGAACCAATATTACCCACCAACATTTTTCCTGTGTTGATACCAATTCGTGCGGTTACTGTTAAACCATTAGGCAGCCCGAAGCTGTTCTCAAGTTCTTTAAGACGTTTATCGCAAGCAAGTGCAGACTGAACAGCATGTAAAGCGTGCTCAGGATCAGATTGTGGCGCACCAAATACGGCAATAATCGCATCACCAACATATTTATCAACAAAACCACCATGCTCTTTAACAATGCTGGTCATGGCATCAAAATATTTGTTCAGGAATTCAACTAGCTCATGCGGTTCAAGCCTCTCAGAGATACTGGTGTAACCTGCAATATCTGAGAACCATACTGTGATTTCACGTTCCTCACCACCTAGCTTTGGCGTTTCACCAGTCTTAGCCATTTGATTGACAATGGCTGGATCAAGGTAAAGGCCGAAGGTTCTTTTATAAAAACGCTTATCTTTATCTGCAACGATGAAGCGAAAACCAAGTGTGGCAGAAAGAGTGATTGCAGCGGCAATAATAGGATCAAGTAAAGGCAGTACAAGCCCTGAATTGAAATATGAAATAACAATTAGTGCCCATAATAAAATACTCGCAAGTACCGTGATGCCAAGACGAACGGGTGTAAAAAAGAATGTTAATAAGGCGACGGTCAATGCCAGCGGTAAAGAAAATAAAGCATAAGAAATAGTTGATAGTTCTGTTAAGGCATTGCCGTGTAATAAATTGTTAACGGCATTGGCATGAATATACACACCTGAAATATCATCGCGCACAGCGGTGCTAGCATATTTTTTGGCATCGTAGGGGATGACGCAACGCTCTGGAGCCGTTAGACCTTCTCGTGTGTTAGCAAAATGTGAGGCTGCTTTTTTACGATCTTCAAGTCCAAGCACCGCACCAAGCAAAACGACTTTGTCTTTAAAGTGACGTGAAAAATATCCACTATCGCCTTTTTGGGCACAGGCATGTATATCAGCAAGTGAGTAACTTGGAATATAGTTGGCTTGGGTATTGAAGTTGATCAACATCGTGTCGTTAGATGTCATCGGCACTTCATAGTTATTTAATATAAGCGGCGTATCTTTTGCGTATTGTATTTTCTCATTGAGGGCACGAGCAGCGAGTTCTACCGCCATTGAAGGGTCAACACGTTCTTTTGATTTTTGTGGGAACCATAATGGCAGGTCACGAATAATACCATCATCATCATTCGTGCTGACACCTAAATTGAGTAGGCGCATATTTTTATCATGACCAATAGCAAAGCTATGTCCTGGATAGGGCTTTACCGGTTTTGAAAAATGTTGAACTTTGCCAAGTACAATCTTTCCTGCTTTACGGCCTTGCTTAAAAAGTGTTTTAAGAAATGGCTTGTCATATCCCTTTATTATCGTGTCTGCGCTAGATGGTAAAACAATATCGAACCCAACTACCTTTGCTCCACCGTTAATAACGGCATTAAGCACTTTTGCATATTGTGGAGTCCACATGGCGCGAGGAGTTTCATTAAAGTCTGGTTGTTGGTAGGTTTCCTCATCGATGGCAAGAATGACAACATCAGAAGGTTGTTTTCCTGTGTGCCAGTTCGGAAAGGTTTGTTGTAGCTGGTGGCGTAGCCAGAACAAGCTATCTAAAGAGGTCTTTTCTATACGTTGCGTGATAGGCATGGCCATAATAAGGCTGGCTACGATCGCAATCGCCCCTGCAATCATGACATGCGAATGTTTCATTATTTATAGATCAATAAGACGTGAAACAATCGATATTTTTCCCATCTTGGCATATTTGTCGACTTTGAAGGTTTTGCTATTACCACCATCAATCGCAACTCGATAAACACCTCCTAGCGATAAGGAGATATTTTTATCGGCAAGATCAATATGTTTTCCTTTAAGCTGATAAACGTAAGGCTTGCTTTGTTGATCCATGCGTTCAATGGTGATGTTTGCATTGCTTTGTTGTAGGCGAATAACCGGTGAGGCGCCAAAAATGGTGAGATCAGGTTTACGTACACCTATTTTTGATTTTTTTGTGCCACGAAAAGCCAGCGCACCACTGGTTGCCGCTTGCTGACCTGATAATTTTGCATTGCCGCCATCGCATTCAACATCTTCGCGTAATAGCTGGCCTTTACTGACGTTACTTTGGTGTGCGCCAACGGTTACCGTGCCCCCAGTAATCGTTTCGCGAAGGCATGAATTTAGGTAACCGATCACTAACTTGCCGGTGCTACCTAACTTAATAATTTGGCCTTCATTAACGTAGTCCATAAAAGACAGCGTATTTCCGCTGGCATTGATATCTTCGATAATGGCAACGGGCGGTAAACTGGCATGGACATTGATGCTCAGGAGTAGCCCAATGGACGCGAGTGTTATTTTATTCTTCATGCCATACATACCTCGATCTCTAGCTGTTATGCACCTGATAGCCATGTTATTGTTTCAAATCAGGTTATATTATGCTTTAAGAATACAGCAGGATTTTGGTTATTTATAGGTGAATTTCTGACGTATCTGTGTAAAAAATTACCATTATGGAGGTTCTGGCAGGGAAAAATGCGTTGCTTAGCCTTAATCAGTGTTTTATTGGGTATTTGCATGCCTTTTGCGCAGGCTGCGACGGCACCTTATGACCTAGAATTAGGGCGTTATCATGCCCTGATTATCTCAAATCAAGATTACAAACAACTTTCAGCTTTGAAAACGCCACATGGTGATGCGGATGCGCTTGCCGCATTATTGCGGGCAGATTATGGCTTTAAAGTTACGGCCTTACGTGACGCTAATCGTGCCAGCACACTGGATGCACTTGACCAAATGGTTGAGAAACTCAGTCCGAATGATAATTTACTCATCTTTTACGCAGGGCATGGGCATCTGGATCCAGCGACGGGTGAGGGCTACTGGTTACCAGTAACCGCGAATCCACGCCGCCGCTCTGAATGGATATCGAATGGCGACATTACAGATACCTTACGTGCAACTGCAGCCAAACATGTCCTTGTTATTTCCGATAGCTGTTTCTCTGGCACCTTGAGCCGCAGTGCGTCGGCAGGTTTGAATGTTGGTCAAAACAAACGAAGTTATTATAAAAAGCTGGTTAGTCGAATTTCCCGAACGGCATTAAGTTCAGGTGGGCTCGAGCCAGTTGATGATGGCGGTAGTGGGGGACACTCAGTATTTGCGGGTGCATTGATTTCTGCTTTGAAGCGTAATAATGAGCCTTTATTGGAAGCAGAAATTCTATATGGGCAGATCAAGCGTCCGGTCGCACTCAATTCATCAGCGACCCAAAAACCGCAATATGCAGATGTTCGAGCAACAGGGCATGATGACGGTGATTTTATATTCTTCAAACGCAATACACGCTCTATTGCGAAACCGGTTGTTGCTGTAACGAGCAATGATACAGCTAGCACAGGAGTGGACACGAAAGCGGCTTATGAACTGACTTTTTGGAATAGCATTAAGGACAGTAAAGATGCGCGTGATTTTTCAGCTTATATTGAAACCTATCCGCAAGGACAATTTGCGGTATTAGCAAGATTGCGAACAAGGCAGTTAAGCGCACCGCCTAAAGCAGTGACGCCCGTCGTTAAGCAAGAGCAGGTGAAAGAACCCGAGGTGGTTGGGTTAGTTTCTGCGGCAACACAGAGAAAGCCAGTAGAGAGTATTAGCACGAACCCAACTGATACCGTATTACTGGTACTTGCCACGCCTGATCCAGAATACTCACCAGAATTTAATACGGTTGAGGCATACTCAAAAGCGGTTGCAGATTTGGTTAAAACGGTTATTAAGAAGGGTTCATTAACTTATGTGGCAAAAAAAGATGTAGCTTGGGCCGTGATCCAGGAAGATGATGCGCACGTCACAAGTAAGCAGTTATGCCAGCAATATCAAGCTCAACGGGTAGTGAGTATTGAGTTGAATTTAGTTCACGATGGCGAAGTAACGCGCACGCCAGATGATATTTATATTGGTGAATATGATTGTGAAAATCAGCGTTACAGATTAAGTGATTACAGGCTTGATTTTCAGTTAGGCGAAGAATTTGCTTATGCAGAGGGCATTAGAAAAAAACTAGGTTCTTATAATAGGTAAGTAGAAAGTTTATCCTGGAACAAAAAAGGCTCCGCAAGGAGCCTTTTTTATTTCCACAAATATAGCGATTATTAATCCATTAATGCAGTACGCATTTTTTGCATAGCAGCCTTTTCTAATTGGCGAATGCGTTCGGCAGATACGCTGTAACGATCAGCCAGGTCATGCAGGGTTAATTTCTTTTCACCTAACCAGCGGCTATTTAAAATGTCGCGACTACGATCATCAAGCGTGCCAAGCGCATTTGTTAAACGCTTACTGTTGTGATCACTCCAGTCGGCAGCCTCAAGTAATTTAGATGGTTCATCACTCATATCTTCTAGATATTGTGATGGCGCAACATAATGACTATCGTCATCTTCATCGGCATAACCATCAAAGGCCATGTCACGACTTGATAGGCGAGTTTCCATTTCAAGTACGGTTTCAGGTTTAACGCCAAGTTCACTGGCAACGGTTTGAACTTCGTCGTGACTAAACCAGCCAAGACGTTTTTTGTTCTTGCGTAGATTGAAGAACAATTTACGTTGCGCCTTAGTTGTCGCAACTTTAACAATACGCCAATTCTTCAAAATGAATTCATGCATTTCAGCACGGATCCAATGTACGGCGAATGAAACAAGACGCACACCCACACTTGGGTCAAAACGTTTAACCGCTTTCATGAGACCGATGTTGCCTTCTTGAATCAAGTCGGCGATGTTAAGTCCATAACCAGAGTAGCCACGTGCGACGTGTATAACGAAACGCAGGTGAGGCAGAATTAATTTACGAGCAGCTTCAACATTACCATTTTCTTGCAGGTCGATAGCGAGCGCATGTTCTTCTTCGGCGCTCAGCATAGGGACGCTATTTGCTGTGGTGATGTAACCCGAGATGTTGCCTGTCGGTACCGCCAATTGCATTTGCATGGTTTTGTCCATGAATTTAATCCTCATTCTGTAATTTGGGATATATTCGAATATGCTTATATTAGCACTCACATAGTGAGAGTGCCAATTCTAGCGTAAGTTCCACAAAATTGCTTAAAATAGGCAAAAAAACATTTGAATCAGAGGGTTATTGCCTTTTCGCTGTCATGATTTAAGGCGACAGGGCCATTTTTTGAGGCGATATAGACACGATTCCGACCACTCTCTTTTGCGGAATAGAGCGCTTTATCAGCGAGTGATAACAGCTGGGTAGTGTCTGCTTCAGGGTGATCAGCAGTACAAGCAACGCCAATACTGAAGGTAACATCGACATTAGCTGGGCGGAGTTGTTCTATTTCCATGCGAAGTTGTTCTGCACGTACTGCAGCCTGTGCTGCCGTGGTGTTTGTCATGATGACCGAAAATTCTTCACCGCCAAAACGCACCACCATGTCATCATGGAAACTATCATTTAATTGTGCACCAATACCGGCTAATACATGGTCACCGGTTAAATGCCCGAGTAGATCATTAATCTTCTTAAAGTGATCAATATCCATGATCATGGCAGAAACAGGGCTATTGGCTTCGTTGTTGAGGAGTTTATTGCCGTTATCCAATAGGTAGCGCTTACTGCGTACGCCAGTCAGACTGTCGGTTGTGGCAAGTCGGCTCATTTCATCGGCTTGGTGTTTGAGAGCAATGAATTGTTGCTTAATAAGCATCAGCGAGCGAATACGCGCAATGAAGATTTCCTCGAAAAGGGGCTTTTGTACGAAATCATTAGCGCCTGCGTGGAAGACTTCAGCCTGTTTTTGTTGATTATCGGTCACTGTAATCACTAACACTGGCATTTCTTGTTGTGAGTAGTGGAAACGGGTGCGGATGGCATGCAGTAAGTCACCACCCGTTAATTTTCCCTTGAGGAAAAAGTCGGTGACGATAATATCAAAACCATCATCGTCGCTAACCCAGCCATTGGCAATACCCTCCAATAGCTCTAAGGCCTGTTCTGCATGAGTAACGTGGACAACCTTGAGGCCGTGCTTTTCCATAATGCGGATAGTAATAGCGGCGGCGGTGGGGCTGTCTTCAACATAGAGGATCTTACCGACAAGTCCAGAATTGCGTTGTAAGAAAGACTTAATAAATTCAACAAAGGCTTTGTAACCACTCGATTTGTCAAAGTAATCAGTGACACCCGCGGCGAAACCTTCACGCAACAGGCGGCTGTCGGCATCGCCGGAGACAACAATAACGGGTGTGTAGTGATGGCGCTCGGAAGCACGAATGCGTGTACATAAATCGAGACCATCCATATCGGGAAGCATTAGTGAGGTGGTAATTAGGTCAAAGCGTTCCCAGTTACCAAGTCGTTCAAGTGCAGCCTTGGCAGACTCACATGAGGTGATAACGACATTTTTGATCTCACTTTTGAGAATACGAGCAATAATTGTGCGAGAAACTTCAGATCCATCAACGATCATGATGTTGGTTTGGCGTTGTTGCATTACCCTGTACCCCACCTGTGTATCCATACACGGTTTATTAGTAATTTATTGATTTATAGTTATTTTGTTATTACTGAACAGTGTGGCAACTAGATCGACATTTCGCAATGTGAATTATGGTTTTTATTGGAGTTTTTTTGTTATTCGGGCTCAATGGCATGTAAATGCCGACTAACGGCGAGCCATGAGCCTGCTAAGCCTAGACAAATACTCAGTCCGAGCAGAGTCAAGCTACTTAGAAAATCAAGTGAAGAAAGTGAGTAATTACTATCGTATAAAGTCGCTAATTGATTGACAGGGCCACTCAATAGCCAAATAGAAAGGGTGACAAGTAACCAGCTTAATATACCCCCACTTAGGCCATACCAAAAGCCGGTATAGAGGAAAGGTCGACGGATAAACGCATCGGTACCACCGATGAGTTTAATGATCTCAATCTCGTCGCGACGGTTTTGAATCGCGAGGCGAATTGTATTACCAACGACCAATAGCACAGATAGCGAAAGCATGGCGGCTAATACCCAGATACCGCGCCGACCAAAATCCATAATGGCATAAAGGCGTTTCAGCCATTGCATATCTAGCTGAGCCAGCTCGACTTCCGGTTTATCTTTGAGGCTGGCGAGCATGCCTTGTACGGTCAGTAAATTATCAGATTGCTCTGTTGGGTAGACGACAATGACGGCTGGAAAAGGATTTTCTTCTAGGGCTTCGAGTGCTTCACCAAAACCAGAATTTTTGCGAAATTCTTCGAGTGCTTCGTTACGATTGATGCTGGTAACCGATTTAATATCTTGGCGTTGACGCAAAATATTGGCGAGTTGATTCGCTTGTTTATCCGTCACTGAAGGTTTTAAGAAAAGCGAAATTTGCGCAGCGCCATCCCATTGCGCGGTAACCTGCTGCACATTCTTCAAAATAATATGCAGGCCGGTAGGTAGTGCCAAGGCTATTCCCATGACGGCAATGGTCATTAGGTTCGACATCGGTGAACGAATCATCTGGCCGAGCGTGGAAAGCATGACTTGCATGTGTCGTGCGAGATAAATGGCGGGTGAGATCATTTCAGTACCTTCTCTTACCGTTCATTGTGCATGCCACCGGCAGTCATTTTGCCTTCATTAAGGGTGAGCACCTTATTACCCATTTGACCAATAAGGTCTAAATCATGGCTAGCGATAAGTACGCTGGTGCCCACCTGTTGGAACTGGCTGAATAGATCCATGATCTCACGTGAGAGTTCTGGATCAAGGTTACCGGTAGGCTCATCGGCGAGCAAAATAGGCGGTTTATTGACCACGGCGCGCGCGATGCCGACGCGTTGCTGCTGCCCGCCAGATAGGGTGATAGGCAAGGCCTTTTCTTTGCTCAATAAGCCAACCTTGTCTAAAGAGGCGCGTACTCGGCGGCCAATCTCTCTATGTGAAAGCCCTGAAATAACCAGCGGCAGGGCAACGTTATCAAACACAGTGCGATCAAAAAGCAGCTTATGATCCTGAAAGATAATGCCTACGTTACGGCGTACGTAAGGGATGCGGCGACGATTGATGTGACCAATATTCTCGTTGTTGACTAAGACCTGCCCGTTGGTTGGACGAATCAGTACGGCGATAAGTTTTAAAAGAGTACTTTTACCTGCGCCAGAATGACCGGTAAGAAAGGCCATTTCACCACTTGCCAGCTTAAAACTGACTTGACTCAGCGCATCCCCAAAGCCTGGGTAACGCTTACTGACGTTATGAAATTCAATCATTGTTTATGAGTTTGTTGTGCTTATTGTTTTAGTTATTGTGGCATGAACCTGCGGTATGAACCACTCCCTGTAGCTTTAAATATTTAAAATAGAGCTTCAACGAAATCTTTTGCGACAAAGGGTCGTAAGTCATCGATACCTTCACCAACACCAATAAAGCGGATTGGCAATTGTGTTTTATTGGCAATCGAGAAGATGATGCCACCTTTGGCCGTACCATCCAGTTTTGTCAGCGCAACACCCGTGAGACCAATAATTTTATTGAATTGCTCTGTTTGCGCTAGGGCATTTTGTCCGGTGGTGGCATCGAGTACGATGAGCACTTCATGGGGGGCGGCAGTATCTAGCTTACCCAAAACGCGCCTAATTTTAGCGAGTTCTTCCATTAGGTTATCTTTGTTGTGGAGGCGTCCCGCAGTGTCTGCAATGAGTACATCAATGCCTTTGGCTTGTGCGGATTGCAGGGCATCAAACACGACCGAAGCGGAATCGGCGCCCGTATGTTGAGCAACCACGGGAATATCGTTGCGTTCTCCCCAAACTTGTAATTGTTCAACAGCAGCAGCGCGGAAGGTATCGCCAGCAGCCAGCATCACAGAGCGGCCTTCGGCTTGGAGCCGTTTGGTCAGTTTGCCAATGGTGGTGGTTTTACCGACACCATTGACGCCAACAACAAGAATCACAAAAGGGGAATCAGAGACAGGAATGTTCAGTGGCACATTGCTGGGCTCAAGCATCGCTGCTAGATCGTCGCGGAGGGCGGCAAGCAATGCATCACTATCTGCAAGTTGTTTGCGGGCAAGGCGTTCAGTTAAGTCATTGATTATTTCGCCAGTTGCTTCAATGCCAACATCGGCCATCAACAGCTGAGTTTCAATTTCTTCAAGCAAGTCGTCATCAATGGCCTTTTTACCGACCACGATATTGGCGATAGCGCCGCCAAAGCTGCTACGGGTCTTGCTCAAGCCCTGTTTTAGGCGGGCGAATAGGCCGGTAGATTCCTTTTCGGGCTCCTGATCACCTGGTGTGTTGGGGGTTTTGCTGTTTTTTCCGAAACCAAACATACTTTACAACTGTCTTAGACTCGCAGAGGATAATAAGATTATACCATTGTGAGTGGCCTGGCGGAAAACCGGCTGAAAAAAATATTTGATAGGGAGCAGTAGAAACATGCGTTTAGTACCCATTTTACTCTTGTCAGTGGCATTGGCTGGTAGTTTTGCCACGTCACTACAGGCCAAACACCGAGAAGGTGTCTCTGATGTGCGGCAATATATGCTGGATAACGGTATGAAAATTCTTGTTAAAGAGGATCACCGTGCGCCAGTGGTTGTTTCGCAAGTTTGGTACAAAGTCGGTTCGAGTTACGAACACAACGGTATTACAGGCATTTCTCATGTACTGGAACACATGATGTTCAAAGGCACGAAAACACTAGGACCGAATGAATTTTCTAAGATCATCGCAGCGAATGGCGGGCGCGAAAATGCCTTTACCGGTAAAGATTACACGGCTTACTTCCAACGACTACATAAAGATCGCCTTGAAGTGAGTATGCGCCTTGAAGCAGATCGTATGCGTAACCTATCACTACGTGAAGAAGACTTTGTTAAAGAAGTAAATGTAGTGAAGGAAGAACGTCGCCTGCGTACAGAAGATAAGCCAACATCGCTTACTTATGAACAGTTTATTGCAACGGCATTTCAGAGTAGTCCTTACCATCACCCTATTATTGGTTGGATGGACGACCTTGATAATATGGAATTGGACGATCTACAGCAATGGTATGAACGTTGGTATTCACCTTCGAATGCAACCTTAGTCATCATCGGTGATGTTAAAGCCGATCACGTTTATCGCATGGCGAAAAAACATTTTGGTCCGATACCCGGTTCAAAGATCAAACCACTTAAGCCACAACGTGAAACTAAACAACGTGGTGAGCGTCGCATTAAAGTACGTGCGCAAGCGGAAGTACCATACCTATTGATGGGCTATAAAGTGCCTGTGCTTATGACAGCGAAAGACGCTACTGAAGTCTATGCACTTGAAGTCATGGCAGGGATCCTTGATGGAGGTAGTAGTGCACGTTTTGCAAAGGAATTGGTGCGTGGAACGCAAATAGCCGTGTCGGTAGGTGCGGGCTATAACATGTATGACCGAATCGATAATTTATTCTTGTTCGATGGGCGTCCTGCAACCGGTCATAGCGTAGAAAAATTAGAAAAGGCTGTGCGTGAACAGATCATGCTGTTGCAAACAACATTGGCAACTCAAAATGAATTAGATCGAATTAAAGCACAAGTGGTCGCAGCAAAGGTTTATGAGCTAGATTCTGTTTTTTACCAAGGCATGCAAATCGGTACATTAGAAACCGTTGGCTTAAATCATAAGCAGCTTGATGAATATGTTTCGCGTGTTCGTGCAGTCACGCCAGAACAAGTGCAAGCGGTTGCAAAAAAATATCTCATTGATGAACGGCTGACGGTTGCAGTGCTTGAACCTGAAAATAAAAAGCAAGAAGAAAAACAAGTGTCAGCAGTGAAGGGAGTAGAAGATGCGAAATAAATTTTTAATCCTCTTGAGTTGTTTATTAATTTCAGGTCATAGCTATGCAGGGCCAAAAATTGAAAACTGGAAAACAGCGAACGGGGCAAATGTCTTTTATGTGAATGCGCCGGGATTGCCAATTGTCGATCTGCGTATTGTATTTGATGCGGGTAGCGCACGTGATGGGGATAAAGCAGGTTTGTCAGGCCTGACGAATAGCTTGTTGGATGAAGGCACAGGCACATTAAATGCGGATCAAGTTGCCGAGCAATTTGAGAGCCTTGGAGCACAATTTGGAGCTGCGTCATTGCGCGACATGGCAATGGTGAGCATTCGTAGTTTAAGTGACAACATTATTCTTGATAAAGCATTGGATCTGTTTAGCAAGGTGGTCGCGAATCCAACCTTGCCAGAAAAATCATTTCAGCGAAATCGCAAGGCAATGCTGGTTGGTTTACAGGTGGCAAGTAAGCGACCTAATGCCATTGTGAAGAAAGCGTTTTATAAGAAGGTTTTTAATGCGCATCCTTATGCTATCGATGGTAGTGGTACAGAAGAAAGCCTTAACAACATGACACGCCAAGATGCGCTTAATTTTCATAAACGCTATTACGTAGCAAATAATGCAACTATCGCGATTGTCGGTGAGGTCTCGCGTGCCCGTGCAGAGATGTTGGCAGAGAAAGTGTCAAGTGGTTTAGCAAAAGGCGAAAAAGCGCCAGAGTTAACAAAAGTATCAGCGTTATCAACGGGCGTTGTAAATCGCATTGAACATAAATCACAACAGACACACATCTTGGTTGGACAACCGGGTATGCATCGCGGTGATCCTGATTACATGACCTTGTATGTCGGTAATCATGTGTTTGGTGGCAGCGGTCTGGTTTCACGTTTAAGTGACAGTATTCGAGAGCAACGTGGCTTGGCTTATAGTGTTTATAGCTACTTCTCACCAATGCGTGAAAATGGCCCGTTTATGATGGGCATGCAAACTAAAAATTCACAAGCAGATGATGCGCTAGCAATTTTAAATAAAGAACTAAAAGAATATGTAGAAAAAGGCCCTTCGGAAGATGAATTAAAACGTTCTAAACAAAATATTACCGGTGGTTTTGCTTTGCGTGTTGATAGCAATAAAAAAATTACTGAATATATTGCGATGATCGGTTTTTATGGTTTGCCATTAGATTATTTAGACACCTTTAATGCACGTGTTGAAGCGGTTACCGTGGAGAAAATCAAAGATGCGTTCAAGCGTCGTATTCACCCAGATAAATTAGTAACAGTGACGGTGGGCGGCAAGTAATTTTGTATGAAAGGATGGATATTAATTAGTTTGTTGTTAACGGGGTGTGTAACGAGTTATGCACCGCCGAATAACCAGTCGCACCCAACGATTCGCATTGATATGAAAAATATTAAAAGTTTATTTTTCTTCGAAAAAGGCGAAGATTGCTCGCAAGCGGGTAAATTAGAAATACCCCATAATCCGTACTTAGCTGATGCCAAGCCACTGCCCGTAAGAGGGAATAAATTGTTGGCGTTTCAGTTATCTTATAATAATCGACGTGAATCTTGTGGCGTGACAATCTCATTTCGTCCACGTTTTAATCACGACTATGTTATTTATAATAAATTAAAATTAGATCAACGCAGTAACATCAGTTGTAAATTTAAAGTGATTAGAAAGAGCAGGGCGTCAAAGATCGCACAATGGGAAGATGAAGAAACGGTACGATTTCGCAAACCAGTTAAAGCGATAAAACCAGAAGAGCGACATTGTCGTTAGCGTAAGATTTAGTCATGGCAAAACAAACCAATACATTACGCATTATTGCTGGTAAGCATCGTGGGCGAAAATTGAGCTTCGTGGATGCGCCTAATTTACGGCCGACTCCTGACCGGATGCGCGAAACATTGTTCAATTGGTTGCAGCCAGTAATTTATGAAGCACGTTGTTTAGACTTATTTGCCGGTAGTGGCGCGCTCGGGCTTGAGGCCTTATCTCGTGGTGCAAGTGAAGTGGTGTTTGTTGAAAAAGATGCCAAGGCCGCGCGGCGTTTAAATGAGAATTTACAGCTGCTTGGTTATGATGCCATGCAGTGTTATCAGAAAACCGCGCAGACCTTTTTGCAATGTGATCCTACTCCATTTGATGTGGTGTTTCTTGATCCACCTTATCAGGGCGATATGTTGCCAGAGATCATTAAGCTGCTTGAGGCGGGTTGGTTGGCTGAAGGGGCGAGAATTTATCTCGAACATGACAGCAATCATGACGCGCCAGCATTTCCCGCACATTGGCAGGGTCTAAAAGAGAGTAAAGCAGGGCAAGCAACGGCATTATTGCTGCTTAATGGCTGACAGCGGGGCGCGTGCATGGTAGTTTTCTCCGCATGAATATTACAGCGGTTTACCCAGGGACATTTGATCCCGTCACCAATGGTCATATTGACCTGATTGAGCGGGCATCGACATTATTTGATCGATTAGTTGTCGGTGTGGCAGAGAATCCGGGCAAAGGTGCGACCTTCAGCCTTGAAGAGCGTGTGGGTATGACTACCGAGGTGTTGGCGGGATTAGCAAATGTTGAAGTGAAGGGGTTTAACTCTTTATTGGTTGATTTTGTTGCCGATCACGATGCCAAGGTCATATTACGGGGTCTACGCGCAGTATCTGATTTTGAGTATGAATTCCAGTTAGCGGGAATGAACCGTCGTTTAGCGCCCGAGGTCGAGACCCTGTTTTTAACTCCTGCCGAGCAATACGCCTATATTTCATCGAGTTTGGTCAAGGAAATAGCCGCTCATGGTGGTGACGTCTCGGCCTTTGTCCATACAAACGTCATGGCTGCACTCTCTGACAGAATCGGCTAATATACGCCTCGCTGTCTGCTCTTGGTGAGCAAATAACCGAATTTATGGAGTTTTTAGTATGTCCCTGATGATTACCGATGAATGCATTAATTGCGATGTCTGTGAGCCAGAGTGCCCGAACGAAGCAATATATCAGGGCGATGAAATCTACGAGATCAATCCGGATCTATGTACTGAGTGTGTAGGTCACTACGATACACCGCAGTGTGTGGATGTGTGTCCGGTGGACTGTATTCCAACCAATCCGGATCGGGTTGAGACAGAACAAGAATTACAGGCTAAATACGATAAATTGCAGGCTGAAGGTTGATTGAGCTTGTCATGGCATTTATTTAGTTTAAAAAGGTCTCATGCGTGAGGCCTTTTTTGTGCGTGGGTATATAGCTAGGAGTAGATCATGTTGCTAAGAAACTTAGTGATTGGTATTGGGTTATGTTTAAGTAGTGTTGGTATTTCAGCGCAAGACCTTCCACACGCGGGTATTGCGACAGCACACCCTGCCGCCACACAAGCGGGACATAATGTTTTAGCGAAAGGCGGTAATGCCTTTGATGCCGCGGTGGCGGTCACCGCAACATTAGCCGTGGTCGAACCTTATAGTTCGGGGATTGGCGGCGGCGGTTTCTGGTTATTGCATCGTGCCCGTGATGGAAAGCAAGTCATGCTCGATGGGCGGGAAACCGCACCCGGTAGAGCGCATCGCGATATGTATTTGGATGAGGCGGGTAATGTGCGCCCTCGAGCCTCGATTGATGGGCCATTGGCGGCAGGGATACCCGGTGTTCCTGCGGCCTTAGAACACCTTGCGGTGAACTATGGTAATTTGCCTTTGTCGGTTTCATTACAGCCAGCTATTCAAGCCGCGCGGAAAGGTTTTCTTGTTGATGCCATATATCAGCGTATGGTGGGTTTTCGTTTAGAGGCAATCAGCGCATCAGTGGATGCGGCGGCTATTTTCTTAAACGATAATGCGGTGCCTGAATTGGGCTATCGAATCCAACAACATGATCTGGCAAACACACTTGAACGTATTGCCGAGCAAGGGGCGAAAGGGTTTTATCGTGGCGTAGTAGCACAACGTTTGGTGAATGGAGCACGTGCTGCAGGTGGTATTTGGCGTTTGGAAGATCTGGCGAACTACAAGGTTGTTGAACGCCAACCGCTGATTAAAAAAATAGGGCAGGCAAAAATTGTAGCCGTACCTCCTCCTTCTTCCGGTGGTGTTGCCTTGTTATCAATTTTAAAACAAATAGACGGTTTTAAACATTTAAGCACGAACATTCATGACAAACATATTGTGGTGGAGTCAATGCGCCGTGCTTACCGTGATCGTGCAGAATTTTTAGGTGATAGTGATTTTGTTGATGTGCCGGTGGCACGTTTAATTAGTGATGAGCATGCACGCAAATTACGGGCGGGTATAGATATAAACAACGCAACACCCAACTCAGATCTACCGCGAACGGTCGTATCGAATAACGCCAGTACCGACACTACGCATTTCTCTATTATGGACCGTCAAGGTAATCGGGTTGCCGCAACACTGAGCATCAACTATCCCTTTGGTAGCGGCTTTGTACCAACGGGGACAGGTGTATTGCTCAATGATGAAATGGATGATTTTTCAGCGAAAGCAGGCACACCGAATGTATATGGTTTGGTAGGGGCTAAGGCGAATGAAATAGCCGCGTATAAACGACCACTGTCGAGTATGTCACCGACCTTTATTGAGTCCCCACGTGGTGTCGCGATACTTGGCACACCCGGTGGTAGCCGTATTATCACCATGGTGTTACATGGTATTTTGGATTATTTAGATGGGGGAGATGCCAAAAGCATGGTTCGTAAACGGCGTTATCACCATCAATATCTTCCCGATCAAATTCAACATGAACGTGGTGCCTTTTCAAAACAACAAGTAGATGAATTACAGTTACGCGGCCATACCTTGAGTCAGCGTGATGACTATGGAAACATGCAGGTTATTTTGTGGGAACGCGAAAGTAATACTCTAGACGCAGCGAGCGATCCACGTGGTGTGGGTAGTGCGGCTGTTAAATAGAATAGTTAAATAAGCCAAATTAAAATAAAAATAAAGACTGCACAATGAAAAATGAATCAATCACCATGGCCGGTTTATTGGCAACCATGCCGCAACTAGGGCGACTTGACTGGATCGGTATCCGCGAAGTAAAACGTGAGCCACTCACTATCCTTGAGCAGGTAGAAGTGATTGATAACCGAGGGCTAGCGGGCGATCACCGTACACAACGTGAAGGTGGTAAGCGCCAAGTGACCTTGATTCAGGCCGAACATTTCCCTGTGTTACAAGCCATCATGGGGCATGATGCCATTCCACCGGAATGGCTACGACGCAACTTGGTTGTTTCCGGTATTAATCTTTACGCATTAAGAAAATCACGTTTTATGATTGGTGATGTGTTGTTGCAAGGCAGCGGCCCTTGTCCACCTTGTTCACGTATGGAAAAGATACTTGGTCCTGGCGGTTACAATACTATGCGCGGGCATGGCGGTATTAATGCACAGGTTATTCAAGGTGGTGTGATTAAATTGGGAGATGCCGTTAGTTATGTTGCAGATGAAGTGTGAGATATTGCGGAGTTCTATTTCTGGCAGGCAGTACAATAATACGTCGCGCGCTGCCCCATCACACAATGGCTAATGGGTTTGTCACATTTTCGGCAAGGTTCGCCTTTACGACCATAAACATTTAGGCGTTGTTTAAAATAGCCCGGTTTGCCATCGCCACCGGTAAAGTCTTTCAGTGTTGTGCCACCTTGTTTAATCGCAGCCTTAATGACGGCTTTGATTGATTTCACTAACAGTGTGTAACTTTCAAGGCTTACCTTGCCCGCAGCACGGCGCGGGTGAATGCCTGCACGAAACAGGGACTCACTGGCATAGATATTACCTACACCCACCACATTATGGCTGTCCATGATAAATTGTTTAATGCTGACTTTGCGCTTGCGTGAGCGTTGCCATAAATAGTTTGCATTAAACGCTTTATCTAATGGTTCAGGGCCTAGATCTTTTAAGAGCTTATGTGTGAGTGGATTGTCGCTTGTCCAGAGTACGCTGCCAAAACGACGCGGATCATGAAGGCGTAAACATTTTCCGTTATTAAAGATAAGATCAAAATGGTCGTGTTTACGTGGTTCGATATCTTTCTCGACGACTTGTAAACTCCCCGACATACCAAGGTGCATTAATAAATGACCACAGGCAAATTCGAGTAACAGATATTTTCCTCGACGTGTAACAGATAATAATTGTTCATCGGGAAGTATTTTTTTAATTGAAGTAGGCACTGGCCAACGAAGCTTGCCATTACGAATAATAACGGTATCGACAATCTGTCCTTGTATATGCGGGCTGATGCCAACACGGGTTGTTTCAACTTCGGGTAATTCGGGCATGACTACTTAATTTTTTCTATAGAAGTTTGTTGCAATGTTAACAAATCATCGGCTGCGCCAGTAGGTAGATGATATTGGAATCCAAGGTCAGAACGAATCAGGATAAGTTCTTGATTATTTTTGACAACGGCAAACTGAATTTCTGAGTTGTCAGAAAGGGCAATAGATATACGTTGGCTACTGTCAGTTGGTTTGGTCGGTAGAATCTTTGTTGCTCGTTTGTGCTGCCAATGATCTAGTAGTATTTGTATCGCATCTGTTGCCATGTTATCGCTGAATGATTTTTTGCCAGAAACCATCCACTCACCTTGCGCAGTCTGATTGAGGGTGAAATCTGCTGTATCGACGCGAGTAATACTGACATCGTCTGGAAGAAGCTGTGGGCGAATAAAACTTTCGGCATTAGTGCGTAACCGGTGGTAGAAAAGATCCGTTGTGAGATGCACCATATTATTTTTAAGTATGTAGCGTCGCTTATTAATATGCTCAATATTACCGAAGGCATATTCAGTCTCATTGAGATGAACGCTGGCTTTAGCCGGTAATAAGTCGTAGGCGCGTAGGTTTTTATCAACAGCAGAAAAACGCGAATGACTAATAGCACCGGTTAGTTTGATGATTTCACTAATGGGCAAGCTGTTTGCTTGTGCCTTATAAGGTCGGCTCATAAACCATTTATCGTTCTTGTCTTTTTCTAAGGCAACATCAGGAAGCCCGTTGCTTTGAATAAGGATGTTTTTAATTTCGCTTATCTCAGGGCCACCGAGTTTAATAATATTGGCTTCATCTTTATCAGGGCTATTTATAATAAATAGTCCAGCCGCAGCAATGCCAATTAATAGAAATAGGTTAAGTAAAAGTCGTGCGTTCATTTTATGCTCGGCGGCGACGTTGCCAAATAATAAATCCAGTAACGAGTAGCAATATGGGTAGCAAGATAAATATAAGCCCGATGATGCCTGCTGTTGAGGAAGAAAATTCCAGTGACAAATCGGTGCTGGTTTTAGTCGGGATATTAATAAAGGCATCATCACGACTTAGCCAATTAGCCAAGTTAAGGCCGAGGTCTTGGTTGCCAGCATTGCCGAGATATTGATTGGAAATAAAGTCGCCATCACCAACAACAATAACGCGTTGTTCTAATGCAGGCTCTGAGGTGATATTGCGAGTAAGGATAACGCCTATATTTAAGGGGCCCGGAATATCTTCGCCAGCATCTAAAGCCAACTCACCTTCAAGTGCGCCGGTTTCAGACCAGCTATCCGGCGCGGTGATAAGAAAGGCATCAGCAAGCCATTCGCTGCCTTCGATTAATTCTATCGCGCTTGCTTGTGGGAATAGAGTTAAATTTGAAAAGTTATTCGTCACGGCCTGTGTGCCATATTCGGCAATAATAGTGATGCGTGGATCATTTAATCCTAGACGTTGTGTGGTTGGGTCTACAACCATGCCCGGATGGAATTCAATGCCCAGTTGCTCGGCAAGAATACCAAGCCCATGCGTTTTGCCAGGGTCAGACAACCATAATAGATTGCCACCTTTATCAAGATAGTTACCAATAATTGAAACTTCACCGGGCAATAAATCGACCTGAGGGCTGGCAATGACCAGTGCGGAGGCATTAGTTGGGATTTGCTGGTTTACACCGAGGTTGATGGTTTGTGTGTTGATGCCACGTGATTCAAGTTGCGAGGTCCAATCAGAGAGATCGTGATTTGCTTGACCACGTGGACTGCGTTCACCATGACCTTCTAGAAATACAATAAAACGTTTTGCATTTCTTGCCAGGCGTTGCAGTGCATTTGTCATGGATTGTTCAGTGAGTGTTTGTAGATTTTCTCTGCGTTCTCCATAACGCAGTACCAGCTCGCCTTTAACACGGACACCATTTTCTCTTGCCAGTTGGGGTTCGATATCAGGATCGATGAAATTCAAGCTGATATCGTTCTTGTGGTTTTTATAACGCTGAACAAACTTTTCAATTTGTTCACTGCTGCTGACAAATGAAGTTATCGAAATAGGTCCTTCGATTGTGTCGAGCAATTGAACACTTGCGTCAGAAAGTGTATTCCGATTGTTTTTTGTCCAATCACTGCTTAGATTATAGCGTTCACCAAACCAAGCAATCATTGCCATAAAGATAAGAAAGAGAACAACAAAAATAATATTTTGTAGTCGTGTTTGAAGATGTGTTTTTTTTGTTATTTGCATGGGCATCAGCTCAATGTTGCATGCGGTAACTATCTAATCTGCGGATAGTTAGGACAATGAATGTGGTGATAATGAGTACAAAAAACAGTAAGTCAGAACTATTTACTTGGCCATTGTAAAATGGGTTTGCGTGTTTCGATATAGACAGGTATTGCAGTGCACCTTGTATGGTATCGACTTTAATCAGCGAAGCAAGTAACTCTACCAACCAAAACAAAAACAAAATAATACTAATAGAACTAAACGCGGATAGACCAATATGATTTGTCAACGAAGAAGCAAATACGCCTATCGTCATAAAAGTAAAGGTGGTAAGCAAGAAACCAAGCAATGAAGAGAAATATAAACCGCTATCGAGTTGAGTGCCAAAAACAAGGCTTAATGTAACCAGTATTGGCAAGATTGCAGTAATCAGTGTAAACAAATACAGGCCAAGACATTTTCCTAAAACAATTTCAGTCATGCTGATCGGTGCCGAAAAAAGCAACGCTGAGGTTTTGTTTTTAAGCTCACCGCTAAAGCTACGCATGGTTAACATAGGTGAAATAAGAATAAAGAGATAGCTACAGAAATAAAAAATAGTGGCAGCAATCGTACCGGTAACGCCAACACCTGCCAGTGAGTTAGATGGGTTTTCTACATAAGATTTAACCAAGGTCACTAGTATTAAAAATATGATAAGGCTTATGCCCGAGAGAACAATCCAGGCAAGCAAAGAATTAAACATATTGCGTAACTCACGTTGCGCGATTGAGAATATGATCATGTGTTTACTTCTTCTTTTGGATGGTTAGCATTATTATCGCTGCAGGTTATTTCAATAAACATCTGTTCTAAAGAACTTGTTTGCGGCGTTAATTCACCTAACCGCCACTGATTGCTCACTGCTTTGTCAGCAAAGTTGGCAGGACTAAATGTATCACTGCAATATAGTTGGTAACGGCCATCCCCAAGTTGTTCTATTGCTTCGATGCCGTTTAAGGCATTGAGCGCATCTAGTTTGGGAGGCTTCCCTAATGCGACGGTGATGACATTTTTTCGTAAACGTGAATCAAGTCCAGCAAGACTGTCTTCGAGTGCGATTTTTCCTTGGTTGATAATAATCACGCGGTCACATGTTGATTGGACTTCGGGAAGAATGTGAGTTGAAAGGATGACACCATGATCATTGCCTAGCTCGCGTATTAATTGACGAATTTCTCGTATTTGAATTGGATCTAAACCGACGGTGGGTTCATCTAAAATCACTATTTCAGGTTTGTGGATAATGGCTTGGGCAATGCCAACACGTTGCTGATAACCTTTTGAGAGGTTTGCGATAAGCCGTTTTTGCACGTCGGCTAGGCCGCAGCGCTCACTGGCGGTATTTATTGCTTTTGTAATATCGGCCTTTGGGATACGGTTGAGTTTCGCGCAATATTCCAGATACTCAAATACCGTTAATTCGAGATACAAAGGTGGTTGTTCCGGTAAGAATCCGAGTGCCGCTTTGGCTTGGCGTGGTTCATTGAGGATATCAAAGCCATTGATCTTGACCTGCCCAGAAGTCGCGGCCAAATTCCCACTTAATATCTGCATGGTGGTCGACTTACCTGCACCATTGGGTCCGAGGAAGCCGAGGACTTCGCCTCGATTTAAAGTCAAATTAATATCGAGTAGGGCATGCAGATTGCCATAGTCTCGATACAGGTGTTCAACCTGAATTAGTGTCTCTCCCGACATTTCTTCTCCGCTCTTATTATTTATACGGCTTATTATTTATCATTTGAGTATAATCTTAAGATTAAATCAATTGTACCGATATAGTTCACAGATTGCTTTTTTAGTTGGAGTTTAAGGGAATATGCCAGATTTTTGTAAAAGGTTTTCCATGAATACTGAGCGGCGTGCTGCGCTGCTGCGTCTGCTTAAGCTGAGCGCAGATGATTACAAAATTGGTAATCTGCTGCATAGCCGGGTTCTTGATGCCCAAGCTGACAGAATTATTGATAGTTTTTATGAATACTTGTTAAAGCACGTTGAATATTCGGTGTTAATTAGTAAAAAGAAGTTGCCTCAGTTGAAGGAAACGCAATCAGCCTATCTTCGTAGCTTTGGCGTTGGTTTTAATAAAAGTGATTATTTTGAACATCGTCTGATGATTGGTCTAGCACATAAAAAGGTAGGCTTGAATTTAGGCTTATATCAGTGTGCGTACCGCGAATTGCAGCAGCTTATGCTGAATGAGATCCCTGATGGTTTTATGCAAGATGGTGTGAGCGGTCGTGATCTTTGCGGTTTTATCCACAAAGTAACGGCACTTGATATGACCCTAGCCATTGAGGCATATCACCATGCGCATGTTAGAGAAATAGAGGAAGAATTAGATGAAGCTTATTCTGACTCGGTGGTATTGCGTAATAAAATGAGTACAGACTCACTAACGGGAGTACATACAAAAGACTTTGGTATTGCCATATTAGAGAAATGCTTAGCGCAAGATAGAGATGAAAATGGACTTTGTGTCATCATGGCTGATATTGATTTCTTTAAAGCTGTTAATGATACTTTTGGTCATTTAGGGGGCGACGAGGTGCTGCGTGAAATCGGAAAATTACTCAAATCAGCTATTCGTGATTTTGACACAGTATGTCGTTTTGGCGGTGAAGAATTCATGATCGTGTTGTGTAAAACAACACCAGAGATTGCATTGAAGGTAGCAAACCGTATTCGTCAATTGGTAGTTGAAAAAACGGTACAATATAAAGGTGCTGATATTAAAATTACAATAAGCCAAGGTCTTGCGGTTGCTAATAAAGAAAGCACTGTTACGCAATTATTAAGCGATTCCGACAAAGCACTATATGAGGCTAAAGAACAAGGGCGTGATTGCGTGATAATGAGTGAGGCACATGTTACTCGGAGTTGATACTGGCGGCACGTTCACAGATTTTATTTTACTGACGGAGCAAGGCTTACGAGTTCATAAAGTTTTATCGACGCCAGATGCACCTGAGCAAGCCATTCTAAAGGGTATTCGTGAACTTGATTTGAATGATCTTCAACACCTTAAGATTATTCATGGTTCGACGGTTGCCACCAATGCGGTGCTTGAAGATAAAGGTGTTCGCACCGCGTATATCACCAACCGCGGCCTTGCGGATGTATTAAGTATTGGTCGGCAAGCCAGAACGTCTCTTTATGATTTACAACCTACGGTTCCCAGTTCGCCCGTTGAAGCCAATCTTTGTATCGAAACAGGGGGAAGGTTAGCCGCTGACGGTGAAATCATTGATGAATTGACAGAAGATGATTTGCAGAAAATAAAAGCGACGTTAGTTGATTTGAAACCAGAAGCAGTTGCGATTAATTTACTTTTTTCCTTCCTAGATGAAACCGCTGAAAAAGCCATTGCGGATATTATTCCAGAACATATCTTTGTTTCTCGCTCATCGGTGATATTACCCGAATATAAAGAATATGAACGCGGCATGACCACATGGTTGAACGCCAGTGTGGGACCGCTCGTGCAAGGTTATTTACAACGTCTGAAAGAAGGTGTTTCACCTGCACCTGTATCGGTGATGCAGAGTTCAGGTTCAACTATTTCTGCCGAGCAAGCAGGGCAATTTGCTGTGCATTTATTATTGTCAGGGCCTGCCGGTGGTTTGGCTGGTGCGCAGTCAGTGGCACGTGTTGTTGGTATCGACCGATTATTGACCTTTGATATGGGTGGTACATCAACGGATGTCGCCTTAATTGACAAAGATATAAGTCTAACCAGTCAAGGTAGTGTTGCGGGTTACCCGGTTGCCGTATCAATGGTTGATATGCATACCATTGGTGCCGGAGGTGGGTCGCTTGCGAGTATTGATGCGGGTGGCTTATTGCAGGTTGGGCCGGAGTCTGCTGGTGCGAGTCCGGGGCCTGCTTGTTATGGTCATGGCGGTATGCAAGCAACAGTGACGGATGCCAATTTGGTTCTCGGCCGATTACGTGCAGATGCCTTTTTAGGCGGAGAAATGACGCTTGATGAGCATGCTGCAAGACAAGCCGTTAATAAAGTTGCTGAGTCAATGGCATGCTCTATTGAAGAGGCAGCTGAAGGCATTATTAAAATAGCCAATGAACACATGGCAAGAGCACTGCGAGTTATTTCCGTACAACGCGGTATTGACCCTCGTGAATTTAGTTTAGTTAGTTTTGGTGGCGCAGGTGGTTTGCATGTGTGTGCATTAGCCGATGCCTTATCGATGCGAAAAGCCTTAGTGCCTGTGCATGGTGGGGTTTTATCAGCATTGGGGATGTTGGTTGCGCCACGCGGCAGGGAACATGCACGAAGTATTAATAAATTGCTTTTAGATGTTAAACCAGAGGAAATTCAAGAGCAGTTTGCACTTATGCTAGAGCAAGGACAAAGCGCATTGATTGATGAAGGTGCGATTGAAGAAAACTTATATAATGAGTTGTCACTGGATCTTTGCTATCAAGGACAGTCATCTAGTCTGTTAGTGGTATGGGAAGATATTGATACGGCAGTAAAAGACTTTCATGATTTGCACAAACAACGTTATGGGCATCAATTAGAACTACCCATTGAGTTAGTTACATTGAGGATGAAACTTCGAGAAAAGTTATCGGGAGTTGATTTATCAATTGAGGCTACAAGCGAACAATATACAAACACTGAATATATAGATGTTTATGGTGTCGCTTCTTCTGTGCCTGTTTTTAAGCGTGAACAATTAACGACATCACAATTATTACAAGGTCCCGCATTAATTACAGAAAAAATATCAACAACATGGTTGGCTGAAGGTTGGCAAGCTTGTTTGCATGAATCAGGAAGTTTAGTGCTAACGAGAAAAGATATAGATTAATCGTTATTTCATTTGAGAAGTAATCTCATCGGACCATTTCAGACTGTCGACATATGATTGACGAAGTTCATTGGCGGGCACGGTTGAAATTTTTTCTAATTCCTTCCAATCACTTGTTTCGTAGGCGGTTACCATTTTAAGAAGTTGACCTAGTTGACCGTTATAGTCAATTAACGCGCCACTTATTTCTTCTGATAAAGGGAGTTGCGTCAATAGATTTTCAATAGGTTGATCCATTAAGACATCAAGCATAGAAAATAAACCAACAGTAAATGCCGAATTTGAATCATGGCCTATTTGTGGGGCAAGTAACTCACACATCTTTGCGCGGACTAATGAAATATTAATAAGTTCTTGTGGTTTATCATCAACCTGAGACAGTCCAATAACGGTGACCCAGTTTCGTAATGCTTGTAAACCTAAAATGACTAGCGCTTTCTGAATCGATTCAACTTTTTTTGGCAAGCTGTAAAAAGATGAATTGATAATACGCAATAGCTTATAACTGATGGCAACATCTTTGCTGATGATAGTTTCTAATTCATCAAAGCGACATTCAGGATTTTGCAGTGTGGCGATCATTTCAAGTAGGGCGAGTCGGTTAGGCGGTAACTGTTTACCAGCAACAACATCAGGCTTACAAAAATAATAACCTTGAAAATACTTAAAACCTAATTGTTTGCAAAGTTCAAACTCTTGTTTTGTTTCTATCTTCTCTGCAAGTAGTGTGACATCGTGTTTCTTGAGAGCAACAACTTGTTCGATGAGTTGCTTTTGAGTTAAGGCCATTAAGTCAATTTTTATGACATCCGCAAAAGGAACGAGTTTTTCATTATTACTATCTAATATAAAATCATCGAGAGCAATTTCGTAGCCTTCTTCTTTTAAACGTTTTAATGAGTCAATTAATTCATGATCGACTGCAATATCTTCAAGTACTTCAAGTACAATTTTTCCCGCAGGCAATGGGAATGGGATTTCACCAAGTAAAAAATCACGTGTGAGGTTAATAAAAGCACAATGATGTTGAACAAGATTTTCAACACCCATTTCAAGAAAGGTATTAATAATGACTTGAGATGTGGCTTTATTACCGTCGATGACATTCGCCCGACCTACATTGCCATCACGAAATAGTAACTCATATGCGTATACGTCAAGTTTGCTGTCAAAAATGGCTTGTCGCCCAACGAATATCTCACTGGTTGAGGCATGTTCAACAGGCATGTTCATAGTATATGAGCCTAAAAAATTACTAACATTGATTACTAGAGGGTTATCGGCCGGAAAGGGAAAAGCATAAATATATATTTACATGGAAATTTGGCAGTGATGAGAAGGATGTTGGCAATAATTTGTTGTAAGGTTTATTGGCGGTGACTAAAACCGATGTTGAAGACCTGTCTTTATAAAACCCATGTTTATCATATGGTTAGATTTTTATTTGGCACTAAAAACAAAATTTATAATGGACGCAACAGGCTCTAATTGATTATAGTAGGCATGAGATGTTGCATGCTAAGAGGCGTTAAATATGTTGAATGGGATATTAGATTTGTCGTGGTGGGGCGTTGTTATTGCTGTGCTGATTTTGACTCACATTACTATCGTCAGCGTGACAGTTTTTTTGCACCGCCATCAAGCGCATCGTGCCATTGATATCCACCCAATACTCAGCCATTTTTTTCGTTTTTGGTTATGGATGACAACGAGTATGGTAACGAAACAATGGGTTGCCATTCACCGTAAACATCACGCCAAGTGTGAAACAAAACAAGATCCGCATAGCCCTATTGTGATGGGTATCAACACCGTTATGTGGCGTGGTGCTGAGCTTTATCGAGCAGAAGGCGATAAGCAGGAAACGCTTGATACCTATGGGCATAATACGCCGGATGATTGGTTAGAAAATAACCTTTATAGCGGTCGCACTAATAAGCTGGGCATTGCCATGATGCTGGTTATTGATGTGCTGTTATTTGGTCCTATCGGGATTACTGTTTGGGCCGTACAAATGGTCTGGATACCTTTTTGGGCAGCAGGGATTATTAATGGTGCAGGTCATTACGTCGGCTATCGAAACTTTGAAGTCAGTGATGGTTCAACCAACTTAGTGCCGTGGGGGGTTATTATTGGTGGTGAAGAGCTACATAATAATCATCATGCCTTTGGCAGTTCGGCTAAGTTTTCGGTTAACTGGTGGGAATTTGATATTGGCTGGATGTATATCCAAATTTTGAGTTTCTTTGGTTTGGCCGCGATTAAAAAGCGTGCGCCAAAACCCATATTAGATAGTAGTAAGAGTGTATTAGACAAAGATGCTGTTATGGCGTTGGTGACAAATCGTTTTCAGGTGATGTCAAATTATGCGCGCCAAGTAATGAAAAGCGTTTATAAAGAGGAAGTGCGTCGTACTGAAGATGGTATTTTACGTTTTCAACTTAAACGTGTTCGTAAGCTATTAGTTCGTGACAGTTTTTTGATGGATCCTACATCAAAAGAAAAGTTGGCGACCGCACTGTCACAGCACCAAACACTGGATACAGTTTATGATTTCCGCCAGCGTTTAGAGGCAATATGGCAAAAGACAACGGATAGCCAAGAACAGTTGTTAGCCGCTATACAAGAATGGTGTAGCCAAGCAGAAGCAACAGGTATTAAGTCTCTGCAGGAATTTGCACAGAGCTTGAAAAACTATTCGTTGCAACCACAGGCTATTTGATTTGAAATGTTTAAAGCACCACAAGAGATAACACGTCGCTTTAAACTCCGGATGGTGACAGTGGTTTGATGCAGATGAATTTCAGGTGCCGGGATAACACTTCGATAGAAAATATAGAGATGTGATACGTGGAGTGACTCACGGAATACTTCGTGTTCATTGTGAGTACCTTAACCTTCATACCGAAGTTTCAAGGCAAAAAAAGCCCCGCATTGCGGGGCTTTTTTAACATCTCAAACTACAGAAACAAGATTATTTAATCTTGGCTTCCTTGTACATGACATGCTTACGTACGACTGGATCAAACTTTTTCATTTCAAGTTTTTCAGACATAGTACGTTTGTTCTTATCCGTAGTGTAGAAGTGACCTGTTCCAGCACTAGATACGAGCTTAATTTTATCGCGTGGCATGATGCTCTCCTTTAAACCTTTTCGCCGCGTGTACGTATTTCAGTCAAAACGGTATCAATACCCTTTTTGTCGATAATACGCATACCTTTTGAGGAAACGCGAAGGCGTACAAAACGCTGTTCACTTTCAACCCAAAAGCGATGGTTGTGCAAGTTAGGTAAAAAACGGCGACGCGTTCTGTTTTTCGCGTGAGACACGTTATTTCCTGACATAGGGCGTTTGCCGGTTACTTGGCATACTCTGGACATCTTCTTAAACCTCCGAAACCTGTGGATTCACACGTACACGTATGAAACGAGCCGCACTTTATACCAGAACAGTTTTGGTAGGGCAAGGATTTCTATTAATGGATTTATTAAGGATTATAGTTAATATCCTTTAAAATCAGTAAGATAGTTTTATTTTGGGCTGTAATTATATTTTTCCATGTTCGGCAAAAGACCAAGGTTTGCCATCGCCGATGATAAAATGGTCGAGAACCCTGATATCGACAAGTTGCAGGGCTTCCACCAGACGCTGTGTAATGGCAAGGTCAGAGCGACTTGCTTCGCTTACGCCGGATGGGTGGTTGTGAGCCAGAATGACGGCGGCAGCGTGGTTAGTAAGGGCTTGTTTAACGACTTCGCGCGGGTGGACGCTTGCACCGTCAATCGTGCCCAAAAAGAGTTCTTCGTACTGAATTAGTCGGTGCCGTGTATCCAAAAACAGGCAGGCAAAGACTTCACGTTTTCTATCTCGCAGGCGTGTGCTGAGGTAGCTTCGGACAGTCGCGGGATCGGTAAATACCGAGTCACGTTGCAAGCTTTCATCAAGATGGCGGCGACTGAGCTCTAGGGCTGCTTGGCATTGCACATATTTGGCTGGCCCAAGGCCAGGAGCAGCACAAAAATGCTGTTGCTCAGCGTCGAGCAGCTTACGTAAGGAACCAAAGCGTTTGATCAGGCTTCGTGCTAGGTCAACGGCAGACAGGCCTCGGCTGCCGGTACGGAGAAAGATCGCGAGTAATTCGGCATCGGATAAGGCCTGAGGACCTCGTTGAATGAGTTTTTCACGTGGTCGTTCAGCGACCGGCCAATCTGATATGCGCATATTGCCTCCCTGGCATGCTATCAATCCTTGATATGTGAACTGAGTGTAGCAGGAGTCGGTTTATGAGGTCACATATCTGTTAAAATCTCTGCTCAAGTATCATTAAGCATAAAACTGAACCAAATTGACGAGTCTGACTAACAAACGAATTCTCCTCGCTGTGACAGGCAGTGTTGCAGCTTATAAAAGTGCCGATCTAACGCGTCGCCTGCGTGAAGCTGGCGCTGAGGTGCGTGTGCTGATGACGAATGGTGGTATGGAGTTCATTACGCCAATGACCTTGCAGGCGGTTTCAGGGAATCCGGTGTACACGACCTTGATGGATGTCGAGGCAGAGTCGGGTATGGGGCACATTGAGTTAGCACGCTGGGCTGATTTATTACTCATCGCACCAGCCAGCGCGGACTGCATGGCAAGGCTGGTGCAAGGCCGAGGCGATGATTTGCTTGGCGCGGTAAACTTGGCTTGCGAAGCACCCATCGCAGTTGCACCCGCAATGAACCAGGCCATGTGGGCAGATGCTGCGACACAGGCAAATGTTGATATGCTGAAGCAGCGTGGTGTGCATTTATTTGGTCCAGCAGAAGGTGAGCAGGCATGTGGCGAGGTCGGTAGTGGTCGGATGCTTGAACCGATCGAATTAGTACATGCATGCAGCGCTTTATTTATGACAGGCTTATTGGCGGGCAAGAAGGTTGTCGTTACAGCAGGGCCTACTCGCGAAGCGCTCGATCCAATGCGCTTTATTAGTAATAGAAGCAGTGGTCGAATGGGCTATGCAATTGCAGAGGCGTGCGTTGAAGCTGGAGCCGAGGTTGTGTTGATTAGTGGCCCAGTCTGCTTATCAGCACCTGAACGCGTATCGCGAGTTGAGGTCGAATCAGCAGCAGAGATGTTGATTGCTGTAAATGAACAACGTGATAGTTGCGATATTTTTATTGCGACAGCGGCGGTAGCAGATTATCGTCCAACCGATGTTGCCAAGCAGAAATTAAAAAAGCAGAACAAAAATTTAATCTTTGAACTTGAGCGTACAGAGGATATTGTTGCATCGGTTGCAAAAGCATCAAATGGACCTTTTACGGTTGGCTTTGCTGCTGAAACAAATGATTTAGAAGAGTACGCACTGGGTAAATTACAAGCAAAATCTTTGGATATGATTGTTGCGAATCAAATTGGTATTGATGAACAAGGTTCAGCAATTGGATTTGAGAGTGAGGAAAATGCATTAAGCGTGTATTGGCGAGACGGTAAAAGGATTTTCTCACAAACACAAAAATCAAAACTTGCACGACAGTTGGTCGAACTTATTGCAGAGCGAATCACAGCATAGTTATGAAAAATAAAAAATTATCTTTAAAATAATTAATGGCATTTAAAAGTAGAGATTATGAAACATAAAATTCAACTCAAGATTCTTGATAAACGTATGGGTAATGAATTTCCATTACCAGATTATGCAACAGAAGGTTCAGCCGGTATGGACCTACGTGCTTGCTTGGATGAGGCCGTTGAACTTGCACCGGGTGAAACCTTCTTAGTGCCTACTGGCTTGTCTATTTATGTTGCAGATCCAAATTACGCCGCGATGCTACTACCCCGTTCTGGTTTGGGGCATAAACACGGTATCGTATTGGGAAACTTAGTAGGGTTGATCGATTCAGATTATCAAGGTCAGTTATTTGTCTCTTGTTGGAATCGTGGTAGTAATAATTTTACCGTGCAGCCGGGTGAGCGTATTGCACAGATGGTTATTGTCCCTGTAGTACAAGCTGAATTCGAATTGGTAGAAGAGTTTGATGACAGCGAACGTGGCGCAGGTGGTTTCGGGCATACAGGTAGGCACTAATTAATAATGAAGTTGTTTACAAACAAAAAAGAAATGGCGGCAAATAAAATACGTAATTTGCGTTCGCATATCATTCCTTTAGCGCTCATGGTTTTGTCCTTGGGCATGTTTTTGTATGTGTTTCAATCGGACATGCCAGCGCCTGAAAAAATTGATAAAACGCCTACCTATCGTGCTAAGGCAAAATCTTTGGCAAAAGGCATTGAAGAAAATGTTGCACAAATACGTTCTCGTTTAATTGCGCTGCCAGAGTTGCCAGATGCAGTTGAAAAACTTGCCTCGGCACCGAGTACCTTGCTTCCATACACAGATGCACAATTACCTGACTTATTGGCAGTGCGACTGTTAACGAACAAAGCGATTGATACGAATGACGATGAAGTCCCTGTATTAAGTTATGCCTGTTTTGATATGGTGTTTGAGGCAATAGATAAGAGCACAGAAAACAAACCCTTTCCGCTTGAAGTGCATCTATTCGGTAGTGAGTCGCAGCATATTGATTTTGTACAAGTAGTAAAAGATGTAAATGGTCAGGCAGTTGGTACGGTATTGGCCAGTTTTAATATTCACTTATTAGAAACTGTTTTATCTGGTTTGGTGTTGGCTGACGGTGATTTTGAATTGCAACAAGGTCGGCAAGTATTGGCAGTAAAAGGACAGCGTGGCGAACGTGCATTTCCTCCATACAAAGCATTTATTTCAGGGACGCGTTGGTCAGTTGCTTTTTGGCCTGCGACAAATAAAACGGAACAAATTATTAATTACGCGAGCCAGCAAATATTAATTGTAAGTGGTTTTGCTGGTTTGATTTTATTAGTGGCGTCACTCCTCTTTATACGAGATGCTTTGCATAACCGTCGTCTTCGAAAAGAAATTGATGCGCAAGAACCACCTGCAACAGCACTTCGTAGAGTTGATGAAAGTGTCACAGATGATGCGAGTGATGACTTGCTTTTTAATGCAGGAGAAGGTTTGGTTGTAGAAGAAGCCGAAGCAGATATGGAACAAGAGACAAAGCCAGAAATTAATCACAGCGCCATTGCATCTATATTTAAGGCCTATGATATCCGCGGCGTAGTAGGAAGGACCTTAACCGAGGAAGTTATTTATGAAATTGGACAAGCACTGGGTAGTGAGGCACAGGCAAGAAAGCAAAATATAATTGTTGTAGGCCGTGACGGACGTAATTCAGGTCCGGTGTTAATTAAAAAACTAATTGATGGTCTTTGTGCTAGTGGTATTAATGTTATTGATGCGGGCGTTGTACCAACACCATTACTTTATTTTGCGGCTCAGCTGTTTGGTTCAGGTACAGGTGTAATGATGACAGGCAGTCATAATCCACCTGATTATAATGGCCTCAAGATGGTCATTGATGGTACGACTCTAGCGCGTGATGATATTCAAGCAATACGTAAACGTGTTGAAGAAAGTGACTATCTTAGTGGCGAAGGGAAAGTGGTTAAGAAGTCGGTTATAAAATCATATATGAAGCGTGTGACTTCCGATATTATGTTGCTAAAACGCTTCAAAGTTGTAGTTGATTGCGGTAACGGTGTAGCCGGTGTTGTTGCTCCTCAATTATTAAGCGAACTAGGTTGTGAGGTAGTTGAACTGTTTTGTGAGGTTGATGGTAATTTCCCCAATCATCATCCTGATCCTTCTCGTCCTGAAAATTTAAAGGATGTTATTGCTGCGGTTAAAGAGCATAAGGCGGATTTGGGGCTTGCCTTTGATGGTGATGGCGACCGGTTGGGTGTCGTGACCAACGAAGGCAAAGTTATTTGGCCAGATCGTTTTATGATGCTCTATGCCATGGATATTTTGTCACGCAATCCAGGTGGTGAAATTATTTTTGATGTGAAGTGTTCAACAAAATTGAAGCAAGTGATTGAGCAGCATGGTGGCGTGGCGACAATGTGGAATACAGGCCACTCTCTCATTAAAGCAAAGATGAAAGAAACCGGCGCATTGTTAGCCGGTGAAATGAGTGGGCATATTTTCTTTAAAGAACGCTGGTATGGTTTTGATGATGGCATTTATTCTGCCGCAAGATTAGTTGAGTTGTTGGGGACAATGACGGCTGAAAAATCGGTTGCTGATGTTTTTAATGATTTACCTGATAGTGTTAACACGCCAGAATTAAACCTAGATATGGAAGATGGCACGCATCATGACTTTATGGTGAAGCTATTAGAAAAGGCTAGTTTTGATGATGGTGAAATGACAACCATTGATGGCTTGCGTGTTGATTTCGCAGATGGCTGGGGTCTAGTTCGAGCATCGAATACGACCCCAACGCTTGTATTACGCTTTGAAGCGGATACCGATGTTGCATTAGCGCGGATTATGACGCGTTTTCGTGAGTTGCTGTTATCAGTAGATTCAACGCTTAAGCTTTCATTCTAAGGAATCGAAGCTATACTGCGTTGAGTTTTATAGAAGATTAAGAATAGGAACGGGATTATGAGCTTAACTAACAAGGCAGCGATGAATATCGCAAACGTGCTCGGTGAAGCATTGCCTTATCTCCAACAATTTGTCGGTAAAACCATTGTCATAAAATACGGTGGCAACGCGATGGTGGATGAAAACCTCAAAGCTGGTTTTGCGCGTGACATTGTTTTATTGAAATTGGTTGGTATTAATCCTGTTGTGGTACACGGTGGTGGCCCACAGATTGGCAATCTACTCGAAAAAATTGGTAAGCAAAGTGAATTTATTGAGGGTATGCGGGTTACTGATAGTGAAACCATGGATGTGGTTGAAATGGTACTTGGTGGCCTAGTTAATAAAGATATCGTTCATCTTATTAATCAGCATGGTGGTAAGGCGGTTGGTTTAACGGGTAAAGATGGCGATTTAATTCGGGCGAATAAATTGACATTGAAGCGTGATAACCCTGAGTTAAATGCCCCCGAAATTATTGATATAGGTCATGTTGGTGAAGTCGCTGGTATCAATACCTCAGTCGTGAATATGTTAACAAAGGGAAATTTTATTCCCGTGATTGCGCCAATTGGTTCAGGTGAAGACGGACAGTCTTATAATATTAATGCCGATTTGGTTGCAGGTAAAATGGCTGAAACCTTACAAGCTGAGAAATTGATTCTGTTAACTAATACAGAAGGTTTGCTTGATAAAGATGGCAAGCTATTAACAGGTTTAAGTAGTGAACGTGTTGATGAGTTGATTGCGGATGGCACAATACACGGAGGCATGTTACCTAAAATTGGTAGTGCGCTCGATGCGGTGCGTAGCGGTGTGACAAGCTCTCATATAATTGATGGGCGGGTTGAGCATGCTGTTATGTTAGAAATATTTACAGATGAAGGTGTTGGCACCTTGATCCGTAGCTAATCGTTATGTCTCCAAAAATTGATAAAGAGGCTAAATTATCTCGTCGCGAATCTATTTTGCAGGCCTTGGCTCGTGAGTTAGAAGATAAGCCCGGTGAGCGGATTACGACCGCAAAATTGGCGAAGGCAGTTGGTGTGTCTGAAGCAGCGTTATATCGGCATTTTCCGAGTAAGGCGCGTATGTTTGAAGGCTTGATTGAGTTTATTGAAGATACGGTTTTTTCATTAGTCAGTCGTATTCTTGATGGTGAAAAACAATCCTTAGCTCGCTGTGAAAAGATCCTTTCGATGATATTAAGTTTTGCAGAAAAGAACCCTGGCATGACAAGGTTGTTGGTGAGTGATGCTTTAGTTGGTGAAAAGTCGCGTTTGCGTGAGCGTATTAATCAATTTTACGAACGTGTTGAAACACAAATTAAACAAGTGTTGCGTGAGTCACGTCTGCAAGGTAATAAGATCAGCGACGAGCAGATCATAACCTATAGTCGTTTGTTGTTATCGATGATTGAAGGTCGTTTACATCGTTATGTACGGAGCGACTTCTCGCAATTACCATTAGCCGGTTGGCCAAATGAATGGCAGACGCTAGCGAATGGGATGTCTATTTCTGAGTAGTCGACGACGTCCTGCGTGGGCGGCGTAACTCTTTATAGCGCGTCATATCGGTTTCAAATTGATCGTTAATTTTATTTAATTCGGTTTTCTTGGAAGAGATAAATTGTTCGTAGTTATCAATTTGTTTCTGCGTTTGTTGAATATCTAAGGCGGTCTGTTGTGGCGCCGGTTTTCCCGAACGTTCAAAGTTGGCCGCCTTTTTGCGTAATTCACGTAGGCGATCTTTGGCTTTATTGAGACTCTTGTAAGTCAACCTTATTTCAGTGCGGATAGATGTGATCTTGCCATTACGGACCATGACAATTTCATCCTCATTGGCAAAGGTGTTAAGCAGTACCATATCTTTACGTTCTTGTTCTTCACGTGCGAGTTGTGCGGCCTTTTTTTCATCTGCGATACGTTTGCGTTCAGCTAACTCATCATTGTTGAGCGCGCGTTCATGATGTTTAATTTTTACCCCTTGTGCGTTTAGCTCATCGTGGCCTTTTTGTGCATATTCGGGTGGCACAGCGTTACCGCATTCGCGCACACCATCGCTGTTCTTCCAGCACTTTATTTTGCCTGCATGCAGCGGCATGCTGCCAAGCGTTAAAGCAATAATGAGACTGCTGAGAAAGGTTATATGCGCAAGTTTTGTGTCGGTCACGATGGTTACCTGTTAAAGTTTAGTTATGCTAATACCAAAGTATAGTCAGCACTTGTTTATTAGTCATTATTACCCGCATGAAGTTCGCCTCGCTATGACATTTATCACATATTTATTACTTTGGGTTATTGGCCATGGTTGAGCAAATTTGGTTATTTTTCATATCCTTAGTGGCGAATATCTTCTCTGCATTCGCTGGCGGTGGTGCGGGGCTGATTCAACTACCGGCTCTTTTGTTTCTTGGTTTGCCATTTTCTGTTGCATTGGCAACGCACAAAGTGGCCAGCGTCGCCCTCGGTATTGGCGCAACGGTGCGGCATGCACGTGAAAAGGGTTTAGAGCGTCAATTTGTCTTGTATATGTTATTGGCCGGCTTGCCCGGTGTTATTTTGGGTGCCAGCCTTATTTTGTATGTGCCAGATAGGTTTGCTGAAATTGCTCTAGGCATACTGACGGCTGGACTAGGCGTTTATTCCATGACCAAGCGCGAGCTGGGTATGCAGCATGTACCGATGAATCGAGATCGCCGTGGCTTTGCAATAGGCGCGTTAGTGCTGTTTTTAATAGGCGTGTTAAATGGTTCGCTGACATCGGGGACAGGGCTATTTGTCACCTTATGGTTAGTGCGCTGGTTTGGATTGGACTATAAGCGGGCGGTAGCACACACATTGATCTTGGTTGGGCTATTTTGGAACGGCTCAGGTGCGATAACGCTAGGTTTGCTGAGTGAGATACATTGGCCATGGTTACCCGCGTTGTTGATAGGTTCCCTTTTGGGTGGGTATATAGGTGCGCATTTAGCGATAGTGAAAGGTAATCGCTGGATCAAGCGGGTGTATGAAGCGATTACTTTATTGATTGGTGTGAAACTTATATTAGGTTAGAGATTAAGTCTTTATGTTTAATATTGTTTAGGTGTTAATCAGAAGAAAGTGGTAAAGAAAAGATAAGTGTGGCCCCCTTCGTGTTGGTATTATTTTTTGCCCAGATTCTACCCTTGTGCGCTTTAATAATGTTTTTAGCAATAGCTAACCCAAGACCTGTACCTCCAGCACCTGTTTCGGTTCGACTACTTTGAACAAAACAATTAAAAATAGTATGGAGTTCATTGTGAGGAATTCCTATACCTTCATCTCTTATTGAGAAATAGAGGGACTGAATTTCTTCGACAGGTTCTGAAGAGTTGGGCGGTTTATTTGATAAGGTTATTGAAATACAGGCGTTTTGCGGTGAAAATTTAATCGCATTAGAGAGTAAACTACCAATAACCTGAGTGATTAGGTTTTGATCTAAAATAATAGTGTTAATTTCAGGGATAACATCTAAGTTGATTGTTATATTTTTTTCTTTTAAAAGTGTTTCTTGGTCGTTGATAGATGTTTTAACTATTTCTGAAAGAGATGATTCAGTTTTATTAAGTATAATTGTTTCTGATTCAAGTTTAGATAAATCTAAAAGGTCATCGATTAAACCGAGCATCTTATTGCTGCATAATTCAATCTCAGTAAAGTAATCTAATAATTTTTCACGTGCTGCTTTTTCAGATTTCTTAATACCAAATTTTGAAAAACTAAGTATACCATGCATCGGGGTACGAAGTTCGTGAGACATATTTGAAATAAATTTAGATTTTGTCGCATTGGCATTTTCCGCGATGTTGCGAGCAAGTATTAATTCAGTCGCTGTTTTATTTTTTTCTTTAATCTCATTGTTTAGTTGTAGATTGATTTTTTCTAGCTCATCGGCATTACGCATATCGCGATGATTTATTGCGTAACCGATAATCTCGCCAACAAAAGGCATTCTCAATAAGCCTAAATAACTTAAACATTTTGACTCTTTGGATATCCCTAGCCCCAATGACATTCCTATATGTCCTTTTTTTGGAGTCTCTAGATAAGTGCCAAAAATTCTGTCCCATAATGAGATAAAAAAAGTAAAGTTACTGTTGGTTTCATTCTCTATTGTGGAGTGATGAATCCGATGCATATCGGGTGTCGTAACAAACCAGCGTAAAATATGCTCAAACTTCTCATTAAGGCGGATGTTTGAGTGGGTAAACATCGACATTATATTAAGAACAACCTCAAATAAAATCACCGTGATGACAGGAGCACCTAGAAAAATGATGGCGGACATTTTTATGATCACAGATATTACGATTTCAATGGGGTGAAAACGTACACCCGTGGTGACATCACAATCCAAATCAGAATGATGCACGCGGTGTACTCGCCATAATATGGGTAATGCATGAAACATTAAATGTTGAACGTAAATGGTTAAATCGAGTAGTACAAAGGTTACAGCAACCTTCATCCAGAAAGCCATTTCGATATAATTAGTTAACCCCCAATTGTTTTCTTCAACTAAGTAAGCAACTGTAATAACGGCTGTTGGGATTAACACGCGTACAAAGAGTGTGCTGGTAAAAATTAATGCAAAGTTATTAACCCAGCGAGTGATCTTTTTCGTTGTTAGTATTCTTTTAGGTGAGATCACTTCTAAAAGAGCTAATAAAGCAAAACCACCTAGAAATATACTTAGCCGAATTGATGCTTCATTTTGGTAAAGGTATTCGATCAACGAAATGCTCCAAGGAGGCTTTGAGCTTGTTGTTATAGCGGTAAACCGAGGCAATTCTTTAATAATGATTTACAAAGCGTGGTAATACGGGGCTGGATTAAGATGTTGTTAGGTAATTATCAGTCAATTAATCAAGGTTTTTATGGTTTGATTAAATACGCTTTGCCCCTTTGACAAAGAAGCAAAGCGTTGATATTTAGGTTTTATTTAGGCCCATATTCAGCACGATAGGCGCGAATTCTATCAAGGTGTTCTGCTTGGTCAGGCTTATCCGAAAGGTATATAATCAGATCATCAAGACTGACTATGCTGGCAACTTTGAGATCATTGCGTTGTTCAACAGCCTGAATGGCAGTGAGGTCGCTATCGAGCCCACGCTCCATACGATCAAGTGAGATCGATACGCCTGAAGCCGTTGCGCCTGCAGCTTTAATAATATCGACGGATTCATCAATCGACATACCAGATGAAATCACATCATCAATAATGAGCACTTTGCCTTCGAGTTTCGCACCGACAGTTATGCCGCCTTCACCGTGATCCTTGACTTCTTTACGGTTAAAAACATAAGGAACACTGCGTCCATGGTGCTCGTAGAGCGCGACACTGGCCGTTGCAACCAAGGGGATGCCTTTGTAGGCTGGGCCAAAGATGCAGTCATACTCGATACCACTATCTTGTATGGACTGGGCATAGTAGCGGCCTAATTTTGCAAGGCTCTCACCGGTGTTGAATAAGCCTGAATTAAAGAAGTAGGGGCTAATGCGGCCAGATTTAAGGGTAAATTCGCCAAAACAAAGCACATTGGTTGCGATCGCGAAATCGAGGAATTCATGTTGGTAATCTTGCATATTGTATTGCCATGTCAGTCTGTGGAATGATGCCGCGTAATATACACGTACAGAGCAAAGGTTGGAATGTATGCGCATCATTACGGCAAATTTAAATGGGATTCGGGCTGCCGAACGTAAGGGTTTTTTTGATTGGATGAAGAAACAGCGTCTCGATGTGCTGTGTATTCAGGAAACCAAGGCACAGGAGCACCAGCTTACCGCCGATGACTTTCATCCCAAGGGGTATCACAGTTATTTCTTTGATGCCGAGAAAAAAGGTTATAGCGGTGTCGCATTGTACTGCAAACAAGAGCCCGATGCCGTGCGCACGGGTTTGGGTTGGGAGCATTGCGATACCGAAGGACGTTGGATTGAGGCCGATTTTGGTAAGCTCACGGTGGTATCGCTTTACCTTCCTTCAGGTTCATCCAGCGAAGAGCGTCATGCCAATAAGCTCGATTTCATGGATAGACTCCGAGCGGAGATGAAAAAGATGCGCCGCCGCAAGCGCGAGTACATTATCACGGGTGACTTTAATACGGTGCATACCGAGATTGATATCAAGAACTTTAAACCCAATCGTAAGAATTCAGGCTGCACTGATGCTGAACGTGAGTGGATGGATGACGTATTAAATAAAGATGGTTGGACAGATGCCTTCCGTGTTGTGGAAAAAGGCCCCGATAATTACACTTGGTGGTCGAATCGCGGTAATGCGCGTTCCAATAATGTGGGTTGGCGTATTGATTATCAGTTAGTCACACCAGGTCTGGCGGATAAGGTGAAGAAGGCGAGTGTTTATAAGGAAAACTGGTTTTCCGATCATGCGCCATTAACGGTAGATTATGATTACGATCTGTAATTAATGTGGTGCATGATCCAATAGGTGGTTGTAGCTGCGTTGCAAAGTACGGATAAGATCATCGAGTGCGCTAATTTCGCTACGCAGTGAACTACGCACGGAAGAATTTTTCTCAACGCGTAATTGATCTTCTTTTTTCTTCAGGTCGCTATTGGCAGTATCAATTTTATCTTTGACATCATGTAACTCTTTACCGTAGCGGTAGTGCTCCAGAAATGCAGGTTCTAAATCTGCAGGACATACATGGTGGTAGTAACGCCCGGCCTCACCAACATGACGGCCATTTGAAGGAGAACAGTAAACGGCAATCCCTTTGCTATAACCTTTTTTGTATTGCCCGTGATTTGGTCGCACGCCATGTTCAGCACAGGATTTTGCGTGTGCATCGAGTGACTCGGGTTTATAGCCCTGGCGGCCATCACGGTAGCCAATTTCATTCCAGTTGCCAGCAAGACACTGTTCTTTAGAAAGGCTGGCACAGCCACTTAAACCAAAGGCCAACATAAGTACAAAAATGAAACGCAACATCATGGGTATTTCCCTAACTTAATAAACACTGCAGTTTGTTTATTATGCAGGATTGCCTATGTAGACGCGATATAAGACTGCGTGTTTATTCTATTTGTCTTTAAACAACATCTTCGAGAATATAATTCCCGGGCAAATACCGGTTAATGCCGCAATCAATAGAAAAGCTGCCGGTATATAGAGGATCAAGCTTACTACTTCAAATCCGGTATGCCATATACCAACCCATATAACCGAGCTGAGAAATAATAGGAAAAAACGAAGTGACGCACTTACTTTAGATATATTCATAATATGTCTCCTTTTCAATCCTTGTGAAAAATAGTCAATACGAATAATGCTGAGTATACGCTTCACAGCATGATAGAGTAGGCCTAAATAATAAAACGGTGTCGGTTTTACATGTCTTCATCATCGAATGGTTTTCAACCGCTACATAGTTGGCGTGAGTCCTTATTGGTCTATGTCCGTGCACGGGTGGTGGGCATGTGGTTTCTTGGCTTTTCTGCAGGTCTGCCTTTTCTATTAGTATTTTCGACTTTATCGTTTTGGTTAGCTGAGGAGAATGTTAATAAGGCAACGATTGGTTTTTTTAGCTGGATCGGTATTACTTATTCCATCAAGGTGATCTGGGCACCGGTGATTGATCGTTTACCATTTCCTTTTTTAACAAAGTTGCTCGGTAAGCGTCGTAGTTGGATGCTGGTGGCACAAGTTGGTATTGCGCTGGGATTATTAGGCATGGCGAGTATTAATCCTGCCAACAACTTACAGGCGATTGCTCTGTTTGGTTTACTTGTCGCTTTTAGTTCGGCAACCCAAGATGTGGCACTGGATGCCTATCGTATCGAGGCGATGGATAAGGAATATCAGGGTGCCATGTCGGCCATGTATATTTTTGGTTATCGTACTGCATTATTGGTTGCGGGGGCAGGAGCACTTTACGTATCTGAATTGACAGATTGGCAAATGACATATGTGATTATGGCACTGCTAATGGCTGTCGGTATGATCACGGTACTGGTGATTCGTGAACCGGAACATGTAGTTAGTGATGTAACGCGTGAGCAAGAAATAAATACAGCAGCAGTATTTGATGGCAGTTCGACTGATTCAACATGGCATCGTATAAAGGCATGGTTTAGTAGCGCGGTAGTGAGCCCGTTTGTTGATTTTATTAAACGCTATGGCAAGTTTGCGATCATTATTCTTATTTTCATTGGTATCTATCGTATTTCTGATATCACCATGGGCGTGATGGCGAATCCCTTTTATCACGATATGGGTTATAGCAAGATCGATATTGCCAATATTGGCAAAATTTTTGGTTTCTTTATGACTATCTTTGGCGCGGCCACCGGTGGGGTGCTGGTCGTGCGTTACGGTATTCATCGGCCATTGGTATTGGGTGCAACCCTGGTTGCTGTAACCAATTTGTTGTTTGCTTACTTAGCGACATTGGGGCCAGATTTAGTTTGGTTAAGTATTGTTATTAGCGCGGATAACTTTTCGGGTGGTTTGGCTGGCTCTGCCTTTATCGCTTTTCTTTCTAGCCTCACCAATTCGGCTTATACTGCAACACAATATGCTTTGTTTAGTTCGCTAATGACGTTGCCGGCAAAAATCCTCGGTGGTTTTTCTGGTGTGATCGTTGAAGGTTACGGTTATGAGTGGTTCTTTAGTTACGCCGCAGTACTTGGTCTTCCCGCGATTATAGTTGCCTTGTATTTAACCGTGAGCCCATCGGCACGACATCAACAATTATCAGCAGAACGAGAGTCAGGTCATTAGAATTTCAGCATATCGATATTAAAACCATTTAACAGAATAAAGTAAGCGGCAATCGCTAGCCCAGCTTGGATAAAACAGGCGCGAGAATGGGCAGGGTCTTTTTCCAGAAACATGCCACCTTGCAAAATACCCACAATCGGTATGATTGAGGCGATAACACCGGCCAGTTTCAGCAAAAACCACTGCGGCTTTGATTGTCTATTAAAAATAATAGAAAGCATTAATGCGGTTCCCGCTAAAGCCATGTATGCCCATTCGGATTCAGTGCTCATATGTTTCTAATCTCAATATATTAATCTGCCACTTATGTTACGCAATTTTAACAAGCTTTGGCGGTATTGATGTGATAAATTTTATAATTTCACAGCCTAGCAATAGGGTGTTATTTTCATTAAAAATCTCCAATTTCGTCACACTTTTTACCTGCTTTTTAGCTATAGTAGCGTGATATGAAAAATATTTTTTCAATTTGGCAGGCGCGTAACACGGAGAATACGGGCTTTGAGGAGTTGCTTGCTCCGCATATCGATCGCCTTTATCGCTTAGGTTACCGTTTTAGTGGCAACCGTCATGATGCTGAGGACTTGGTACAGGAATTATTGGTTAAGTTGTATCCCCGAAGTAAGGAGCTAGGCAATATCGAAAAGCTCGGCCCTTGGTTGTCCAAGTCGCTATATCATTTATTTATAGATCAAGCTCGCCGTGTAACCAATTCTCCTGTTGCCCTGGCTGAAGGTATTGGGGTTGAGTTAGAAGCGGTTGCCTGTGTGAATGCAGGGCCAGATGAATACATGTTGCGCCAGCAGCAGTTTACGAAGCTGGAGAGTGCATTATTTAATCTCAATTTTGATCAACGCACCTTGATTGCCATGCATGACATGGAGGGCTACACCTTACCCGAATTAACGTCGATGCTTGATACGCCTTTAGGCACATTAAAATCGCGTCTGCACCGAGCTAGAGCCAGTTTGCGTGAGCAACTAACTGAAAAACAGGATGAAATTCATTATTGAACAGTTAAGCATAACTATATTTGATGGAACCTTTTAATGTAATCATTCGTGTAAACGGGTAACAGAGGAAAAATGATGCAGTGCACTGAACTACAACAACGTATAGACGATCGGCTAGATAAGCAGTTGTCTGAGGCAGAATGTGCCGAGATGGATACTCACCTTGAACATTGTGCCGATTGCCGTTGTGCGGTTGTTGAGGAAGAACAGTTGCGAGAAGCATTACGGGATATGCCTATTCCGGATGCTTCAGCTGGTTTTGCGGCTCGAGCGCTACGTCGGGCTGCAGCAGCCAATGCCTTCAATCATCAACCAGTTCGCAATCGTGCGTTTATGGGCGGTTTTGCAGCAGCATTGGTCGCAGGGATTGTGCTCTGGTTTGTATCGGGCGTTTATGGCCCTAATGGCGAGATTGGAACGTCGCAACCACAGTTGGCTGAACTCAGTATTAGCCTACATGAAACACGTCGGGTCAAACTTTCATTTAATGCGCCGGAGCGCATGGAGAAGGTGCGTGTATCACTGGTTTTACCTGAACATGTGGAACTTGAGGGTTACCCTGGCCGAAAACAGATTGCCTGGTATACCAACCTGCGTAAGGGCGATAATGTATTAACCCTACCACTCGCGGGGCTTCGTTCTGAAAAGGGTGTGTTTATCGCACAGATTGGAACAGGCAAAGCGAGTAAGCAATTACGGTTCTACCTGAACGTAGAACAAGCTGGTTTATCAACACTGGAAGCAGAGGGATCGGTGTAAGCCTGATGGCCTCAATGACTTACAGCAGAAGCAGAATTAACAAATTCAGGTTAACCAACTTGGCTGCTTGCATGCTTGCCTTGGGTAGTATCCAGACTCAGGCGGATGATGTGCCGACTCCTGCGGACGTCACGATTTCGATTGTCAATGAACTTCCTAGTGCAGCATCTATAGTCATTCCTGAGCCTCCGGTGATTGAATTGCCGGGTAAGGACGATTTGATCCCGGAAGCGGAGATCGAGATTGAGAAACCTGAGGCTGAGGAAGTTGAAAAGCCTGAGGCTGAGGAAGTTGAAAAG